>OJMP01000017.1_pt1 | contig 136249 bp, 154 predicted proteins | sample 1597311 | NCBI WGS metagenome assembly OJMP01 (sample SAMEA2452134, study PRJEB22498) | human gut metagenome | biome: human feces; feature: human gut; material: feces | place: Australia | collected 2012 | reverse complement strand
GGAATATGGAACTCCTACTATGGATTTCTGGGTAAGAGGTAAGGTGATATCTGATGACGGAAAGGCTTTGAAAGACATTCAGGTAATTGTAAAAAATGAGAATGCATATTATAATGATGAAGAAGGGGAGTTGGTCCGGATGAATGATACTATTTATACAGATTCTGGAGGTGAGTTTGTTTCACAGATGATGAGAGACGGATGGGTCGATACGAAGAAATTGATATTTAATGATATAGATGGTGAGGCAAATGGAGGAACTTTTAAATCGGATTCTGTCTGTATGAAGGATATGGAAAGTAAACAAATAAAGAAAGGAGACGGAAACTGGTATTTAGGTACTTATGAATACAACATGGAAATAAAACTTTCTAAAGAAGATAAATAACATAAAAACTGACTTTAAACTATTAGGGATTATGAACATGAAAAAGAAAATGACAGTACATCGGTTATTGTCCGGAGCGTTGGTTTTACTTGGATTCGCTTCTTGCAGTAATGAAGATGAGAATTGGGAGATACGATGTGAATATGGTACTCCTTATAGCAAATTCTTAGTGAAAGGTACAGTGACTTCGGATAAGGATGAGCCTTTGAAAAACATTCAGGTAATCGTAAGGCAAGATTGGAATAATGGCGTTTTCCCTGCCGATACAATTTATACAGATGAAAAAGGAGAATTCAAGACCGAAGACTTGAGTATAGGTGGAATTAATGAACAGAAAGTCTATTTTAATGATATAGACGGCGAAGAAAATGGTGGTGCATTTAAATCAGATTCTGTTTTAATCAAAGATATGAATCAAAAGAAGTTGGAAGAGGGTGGACATTGGTATGTAGGAAAATTTGAGTTCTCTCCTAAAGGTTCGATAAAGCTATCGAAAAAAGAGAAAAATAGGGAAGATTAATGAACTAAACTTTTCTTATTCTGTTTTTGATGAAAACCTTAGATTGAAAGAATCATGAATGCGTGGTATAAATTCATTTTGAATGTACTTTTCTCTAAAAAGAGTGAGAATAAAGATTGGGAAATGACCGATGAAGAAGAGGATATACTTGCAAATTACATTGAACTGGATTCATTGATGCAGGTCATTTATCATGCAAAGGAAACTGAGCCCGGCAGCTAAACTAGCCGGCCCAGTCTTCTCTATCAAGATTTCTATAGCTTATCGCTTCTGCCAGGTGGATGGAAGTAATGTGTTCGCTGTTGTCCAGATCGGCAATGGTACGTGCTACTTTTAGAATACGACCATATGCGCGTGCCGACAGGTTGAGGCGTGTCATGGCAGTTTGTAATAATTTTAGCCCTGCTTCATTGGGTTGAGCATACAGATGGAGTAATCCGGCTTCCATTTGTGCGTTGCAGTAAATACCCGGATGGTTAGCAAAACGTTGAGCTTGTATTTTCCGGGCCTTGATAACCCGTTTGCGTATGCTTGCACTACTTTCTGCATGATGTTGTTCTGCCATTTTCTCGAATGGAACCGGAACTATTTCTATTTGGATATCTATGCGGTCCAGTAAAGGACCGGAGATACGGTTCAGGTACCGTTGCACTTGTCCAGGATTACAGACGCAAGCTCGTGTGGGATGATTATAATATCCGCATGGACAGGGATTCATACTGGCTACCAGCATGAAACTGGCCGGATAATCTAGACTGTATTTAGCTCGTGAGATGGATATATACCTGTCCTCTAGGGGTTGGCGAAGTACTTCAAGTACACTTCTATTAAATTCCGGCAACTCGTCTAGAAAGAGCAAACCGTTGTGGGCCAGACTGATTTCTCCCGGTTGGGGATTGGTGCCGCCACCTACCATTGCTACTTGCGAGATTGTATGATGGGGACTACGGAAAGGCCGAATAGCAATCAGTGAGCTGTCTTTTCCTAATTTTCCTGCTATTGAATGTATTTTAGTCGTTTCCAGACTTTCACCCAATGACAGGGGAGGGAGAATGCTTGGCATACACTTTGCCATCATGGACTTTCCACTTCCGGGTGAACCGATCATAATCAAGTTGTGTCCTCCAGACGCGGCTACTTCCAATGCGCGTTTTACACTTTCTTGTCCTTTTACATCAGCAAAATCGTATGGAAAGCTACTTTGGTTTTCATAGAATTCTTCCCGTGTATTGACGATGCTAGGCTCCAGATTGCGTTCATTATTGAAAAATTCGATGACCTCTTTGATATTTTCTACGCCATATACTTTCAGATTGTTTACTACAGCAGCTTCTCGCGCATTTTGTTTGGGAAGTATGAATCCTTCAAAACCTTGTTCTCGGGCACTGATAGCTATGGAGAGAGCTCCTTTGACGGGTTGCAGGCTTCCATCTAGGCTAAGTTCTCCGATAATAAGATAGCGTGAAAGTTTTTCTTCCGATACGATTTGGGTAGCGGCCAATATTCCGATTGCTAGCGGAAGATCGTATGCAGACCCCTCTTTACGTATGTCAGCAGGGGCCATATTCACTACAATCTGACAAGTAGGGAATTTATATCCGTTTACCTGTAAAGCGGAAATAATACGTTCATGACTTTCTTTCACGGCCGAGTCCGGCAGACCGACAAGGAAGAATTTTATACCTCGTGAACTATTTACTTCAATAGTTACAATGGTAGCGTCGATACCTTGAACGGCTGCTCCATAGACTTTTACCAGCATTCTTTTATTTTTTATTTTGTCTCTTTCGAGTACGTTCTGCCTCTTTGGCGGCTTTTTCTTTCTCTTTATCTTGTTCTATCAGCTGTTTCACTTTGTCTATCAGTTCTTTGCCTCGTATATCTTGCGTGATGACCCGCTTGTCAGGACCTATAAGTATATTGGCAGGAATCCGGGTTATGCCTTGCTGTTTGACAATGGAATTGTCCCAGCCTTTGAAATCGCAAACTTGTTTCCATTGTGTGGTGTCTCTTTGAATGATTTTCTCCATCCATTCCTTTTTGTCCAAGTCAAGGGAGAGGCTGATAATAACAAACTTATTTTTTTTCAATGCCTTTTGTACGGGTACTAAAGAATCTTGTGTGGCAATGCTTTCTTTGTTCCAGCTTGCCCAAAAATCCAAAAGGATATATTTCCCTTTTACGCTGTTCCAGTTGATGGTCTTTCCTTCTCTGTCCGTGCACGAGATGTTGGAAACGTAGCGATGATCTGTCAGTTCTTTTTTCTCACTTAATTTATTCTGGAGATCTATAATATAAGGTGTGTCTTTTATGATACCGCTTAATCCTTTTATCAGTTGATCTATGTGGTTATAGTCAGGAAGCGAGTCCTGTACATAATATTTGTCTATCAGATAGATATTGCTATACGAGTGTGGATTGGTTTTAATTAATGAATCCACAGCAGCCATAACGGCAGTTTTGTTATTTTCTAATGTGTTAAGGTACTGGATATGTTTTGCCAGTTGTGCGTTTTCTCCCTTTCCTTTAACCTCTATCTCTCCGACCATTCCGTTTAGGGTGACACTTTCTCCTTTATCAGCATATATCGGCAAGATTTGTTTTTCTCCTAATAGTAATGAAAAGATAGTAAATGTGTCAGGGGTAATAGTGTAAGTGAATTTGCCTTTTGAGAGGAGTATGGTATCTAGCTTGTAATCGGGCTCTTGATAAAATACTAATATAGTGTCTGAAGGGAGTCCTTTAATGCTTCCTTCTAAGGTGAATGTATTTTTCTTGCCGCAGCCGCTTGCCAGCACAACAAGAGTGAAAAGAAAGAATAGTAATTTTTTCATTTCAAGATATTTTTTGCGAAAATACGCATTTTGTGGCTAAAGGCAGGTATAAATGAAGGTTATTTTACATAAAAAAGCCGGAAGCTTCATCACGAAGCCTCCGGTTACAGTAATAATCATCTAAAAACTAGACAAGATGATATCTAGTTATATTATTTGATAGCGTCGGCGTATTTAGCGAACTCGCGATCGTTAGCAGCTTTTTCAGCCATTGAAGGATCTTTTGCGATTGCGCTCTTGATGCTGCTGCTTACCAATGAAGCATTGTTTGTGCGAGCACCAACGATAGCCATCAAGTAGTCAGTCATTGCATCCGGATTCTTGATTGCAGACAAGGTCGCTTTTGCTTTGTTATAGTCTTTAGCCAAAATCTGAGCTTGAGCGGCACTGTTAGTCTTAGCGTCACCGAATGAGTTGACAGCTCTGTCATACTGGCCTTGTTTGATATACAAGTTACCCAAAGCTTCACCGGCAGCATTAGCACCTGTAGCTTTGCCTAAGTAAGTTTCAGCAGCTGCAACATTGCCCTTAACCAATTCGCAAAGACCAAGGTTAGCGTTTACTTCAGGAGCGCTAGCGTTCTTAGAAGCAGCTTGTTTGAAGTAGTTTTCTGCTTTAGCAGCATCACCGGCAGCGAATGCCAATTCACCCAGGTTGTTATAAGCACGGAAATCGTTCGGATAAAGTTGAGTTGTCTTGTTGAAGATAGCTTCTTTGCGGGCGTTGTCGTTAGTCAGTGTAGCAGCGTACAATAATTCTTCTACACTCAATACTTTAGGATCAGAGTTGAATGCTTCGTTGATTTCATCATCGCTACGACCGATGATGTCATAGTTGGCAGTTAAACGGGCACGACGTAACTGAGGCAGGATTTCGTCAGCCAAAGTTTTGTATACAGAAGAAATATTCTTGATTTCAGCTTCTCTTTGTTCAGGATCATTGTACATAGAAAGAACACGCAAGATCAAATCTTTATCCTGCAAGTTTGATTTGGATACCAGTTCTTGGAAACCTTCCCAATCTTGTGCAGTGTATTTTGCATCCAGGTTAGTATCAATCTTGCCTTTCTTCAACTGGCGTTCCATATATTTTTCTGTGTTTGCTTCACGGTTTTCAGCCAAACCGGTGTTCAGTTTCACACCACCATCAGGTGAAGCGTATGCAGAAATTTCAATGTTATTCAGTTTGTAGTTCTTGGTGTCAGCATTAACTTCAGCCACTTTCTTATGGAATTCTTTGATATCGTCAGAATTCAATTCGCTGTTGCGCAAGTTAGCTTGCTGGATCAAGAACATGATGTTAGCAGTTTGAGCATCTTTAATAATGCGTTGGAAAGCATCGTTAGCGTATGATGCGTTAGAGCTGGCAGCAGTAGGCAGTTCAGAAGTCGCGATAACGCCATCAGCGATTTTCACAGAAGGAATAGTGTATGATTTCTTTCCTTTTGTAATCTTGAAATCAAGATAAAGTTCAGAGTTTGCCATTTCGGGAACATAGTCGAAAGAAGCTTTCATCGTATAGCTACCACCTGCTTTGTAAGCGATAGTCTGATTGTTTCCTTCTACTTTTTCTCCTTGGAATACAGCAGGCTGGCCTTTAGCTTCGCCACCTTTCCATCTCAGAACAGGGGTAACTTCAACAGTTGCGTTCTTCTTGAAATACTTCTCGGGGAATTTACCATTAATTGTCACAGGCACTTTACCACCGATTGCTTCAAGCACTTCAGGGTTAGTTGTGAAATAGTCAGAAGACAATTCTCCCATCTTGCCGCATGATGACAGGGCAAGGACCAATAAAGCCACTAAGGGCAAATACAACTTTTTAATCATAGTTACTTTATTAATTTAACGTTTGTAATGTAAAATTCGCTATAGTACGTTTTTGTGCGTCTCTTTGGGGACAAAGATAGGAAAAACTCTATTATGTGCTAGCTTCTTAGCCTGCTTTTTTTCAATTTATCTTAAAATATTTTAGAATATAGAACCTTTATTTACCTTTTTCTCTGAATTTGATGTTACGGGGGTGGTGTTCTATGATTTCACTGCGTAACATATTGCGGTCTATGTGTGTATAAATTTCTGTGGTCCCGATACTTTCGTGTCCAAGCATACACTGTATGGCACGCAAGTTGGCGCCTCCTTCCAGCAAGTGTGTCGCAAAAGAATGGCGGAAGGTATGAGGACTGATTTTTTTTTTCAAACCGATGCGCTCTGCCAGTTCCTTGATGATATGGAAAACCATGATGCGGGAGATGTTCTTCCCGAAATTGCTGATGAAGACAAAATCTTCAAATCCCGGCTTTATTTTCATCAGGTTACGGTCGGTGAAGTAGAGCCTGATTTCCTTGATGGCACGCGGTGAAATAGGGACCAGCCGCTGTTTGCTTCCTTTCCCTTCCACCTTGATGAAGCCTTCTTCAAAATAAAGTTCGGATAATTTCAGATTACAGAGTTCGGAAACACGTAGTCCGCAACTGTAAAGTGTTTCCAATATGGCTCTGTTGCGTTGACCTTCTTTGGTTCCGCGGTCTATGCTGCCTATCAATAAGTCTATTTCTTCCACCGTCATTACTTCGGGCAGTTTGAAACCTGTCTGGGGGGATTCCAGTAATTCTGTTGGGTCGGATTCCAGATAATCTTCCATAATGAGGAAACGGTAGAAAGAGCGGATGCCTGACAAGATGCGTGCCTGCGAACGGGGGTGGATGCCGATATCATGTAATCCGGCTGAGAAATCTTCCAGATTTTCAAGCCGGACATCCAGAATGTTGATATTTTCTAATGTAAGATAAGCCAGTAACTTGTCCAGGTCAGTAAGATAAGCATCTACCGTATTGTCAGATAACGATTTCTCCAACTTTAAATATTGCCTGTATTTCACCAATATCTTGTCTGTTTTCTCGGTTCTTTTCATTTCTTTTTTCTACCTTTGTACCCAAATTCCCTGCAAAGGTAGAAAAAGTTCAGATATAGTATAAATATGAAAATACAAATTATTAATGGACCTAATATCAATTTATTAGGCAAACGGGAACCTTCCATTTATGGTGCTGTTTCATTTGAAGACTATCTGGTGGAATTGCGCCGTACTTATCCGGACATTGAAATAGCGTATTATCAGTCGAATGTGGAAGGTGAGATGATCAATAAAATACACGAAGTGGGTTTTGATTATGACGGCATCGTCTTGAATGCAGGGGCTTATACGCATACTTCCATTGCTTTACAGGATGCTATCCGCGCCGTGACAGCTCCTGTGATTGAGGTGCACATCTCAAATGTACATACCCGTGAGGAGTTTCGCCATAAGTCGATGATTTCTTGCGCTTGTGTGGGAGTAATTTGTGGGTTCGGGCTTCATTCATATCGTTTGGCGATTGAGGCTTTGTTGATGAGAAAATAAAAAGTTTAGGTATAATATAAGGTGATAAGATTATGATGTTGAAACAAACAAAAATCGTAGCGTCCATCTCAGATCAGCGTTGCGAGGTAGAGTTTATAAGAGATCTTTTCAAGGCTGGTATGAATGTGGTCCGTATGAATACGGCTCACGCTTCACGTGAAGGTTTTGAAAAATTGATAACCAATGTACGTGAGGTTTCCAACCGTATTGCCATATTGATGGACACAAAAGGTCCCGAAGTGCGTACTACTGCTATTGCAGGCGGTGAGCCTATTCCTTATCAGATTGGTGACAAAGTAAAGATTGTAGGCAATCCAGCACAAGAAACGACCCGTGAATGTATTGCTGTATCTTATCCCGGTTTTGTGCATGATCTTCAGGTGGATGGCGATATTCTGATTGATGATGGTGATCTGGAGCTGCGCGTGATTGAGAAGACAGACGAGTATTTGTTGTGCGAGGTGCAGAATGAAGCTACTTTGGGTAACCGTAAGAGTGTGAATGTACCGGGCGTGCGCATCAATCTCCCTTCTTTGACAGAAAAGGACCGTAACAATATACTGTATGCTATTGAAAAGGACATTGATTTCATAGCACATTCGTTTGTTCGTAATAAGCAAGATGTGCTGGATATCCGCCAGATACTGGATGCATACGGCAGCGACATTAAGATTATCGCCAAGATCGAGAATCAGGAAGGAGTGGACAATATTGATGAAATATTGGAAGTGGCCGACGGAGTCATGGTGGCTCGTGGTGACTTGGGCATTGAAGTTCCTCAGGAACGAATCCCCGGCATTCAGCGTTTGTTGATAAAGAAATGTATTCTGGCAAAGAAACCGGTGATTGTTGCTACCCAGATGTTGCATACCATGATTAATAATCCGCGTCCTACCCGTGCTGAAGTGACCGATATTGCCAATGCTATTTACTACCGCACGGATGCATTGATGCTGAGTGGAGAAACGGCATACGGCAAGTATCCGGTGGAAGCCGTGAAGACGATGGCCAAGATTGCAGCGCAGGCTGAGAAAGATAAACTGGCCGAGAATGACATCCGTATTCCTTTGGATGAAAACTCCAATGACGTAACTGCTTTCCTGGCAAAACAGGCAGTAAAGGCTACCAGCAAACTGAATATCCGCGCCATTATTACCGACAGTTTCAGCGGGCGTACCGCACGTAATATTGCTGCTTTCCGTGGCAAATATCCTGTATTGGCCATCTGTTATAAAGAAAAAACGATGCGTCATCTGGCTTTGTCATATGGGGTGGAGGCTATCTATATGCCCGAAAAGGCTAACGGACAGGCATATTATTTCGCTGCTTTGCGTAAATTGCTGGATGATGGCGTTTTGAGTGAAAGCGACATGGTGGCCTATCTGAGCAGCGGTAAGCAAGGTACTCAGACTTCTTTCCTTGAAATCAATGTAGTGGGAGATGTGTTGAAGTATGCTATGGACTATGTGCTGCCCAACCGCAACCGTTACCTATAAAAATAGAAGATAGGAATGAAAGAAACGGACGCTATTGACGAATATATCCTTCAGCACATTGACGAAGAAAGTGATTACCTGAAGGCACTTTATCGCGATACGCACGTCAAGCTTTTACGTCCCCGTATGGCTTCCGGCCACTTGCAGGGACGTATGTTGAAAATGTTTGTGCAAATGATACGCCCCCGTCAGGTGTTGGAAATCGGGACTTACAGTGGCTACTCCGCACTTTGCCTGGCCGAAGGGTTGGAAGAGGGGGCCATGTTGCACACATTTGAGATAAACGATGAGCAGGAGGACTTTACACGTCCCTGGCTGGAAGGTTCGTCTTACGCCGGCAAGATTAAATTTTATATAGGTGATGCGCTGAAGTTGCTGCCTGGTATGAACATTACCTTTGATTTAGCGTTTGTAGACGGTGATAAGCGGAAGTATATTGAATATTACGAAATGGTACTGGAGAAATTATCACCCGGCGGATATATCATTGCCGACAACACATTGTGGGACGGACATGTATTGGAGGAACCGCATCATACAGATCTTCAGACTATTGGAATAACGAAATTTAATGATTTGGTAGCTGCCGACAAACGGGTTGAAAAGGTGATTCTTCCCTTGCGCGACGGGCTGACAATCATAAGAAAATGTTGAATAATGTGCTCATAGCTTGCGCTATGAACCGTATGGCATATTAGCAAATTAGCAAACTGAATAATTATTAATTATGGAAACGACCAGACAAAATAAGATTTCTCGTTTGATCCAAAAGGAGTTGAGTGAGATTTTCCTGCTTCAGACCAAGTCCATGAATGGTGTTTTGGTGTCGGTAAGTGCTGTCCGCATCAGTCCCGATATGAGTATTGCACGCGTCTATCTCAGCGTGTTCCCTTCTGAGAGGAGCCAGGAAATAGTAAAGAATATCAATGATAATATGAAATCCATCCGTTATGAATTAGGAACACGGGTACGCCATCAGTTGCGCATCATTCCCGAGTTGAAATTCTTTGTGGATGATTCATTGGATTATGCCGAACGTATAGACGAACTGTTGAAAAAGTAGAACCGGACGGTGAATTTTCCCTTTTATATAGCGAAGCGTTATCTTTTTTCCAAGAAGTCGCACAATGCCATTAATGTTATTTCAGCCATTTCCGTCTGCGGAGTGGCTTTGGCTACATTGGCATTGGTATGCACTTTGTCTGTTTTTAACGGCTTCCAGGATCTGGTAGCTACTTTCTTTACGGCTTTTGACCCGGAGCTGAAAATTACGGCTGTCACCGGAAAGGTTTTTGACGGACAAGAAGCGCGTATAGAAGCTTTGCGCCGGATGCCGGAGATCGCTGTTTTTTCTGAGTCTTTGGAAGAGAATGCGATGGTTCAGTATAAAGATCGTCAGACCATGGCGGTGATTAAAGGAATTGAAGATAATTTCGAGGATCTGACCGCTATTGACAGTATCCTTTTCGGCCGGGGGCAATTCGTGTTGCATGATGAAGTGGTAGATTATGCCATTCCCGGCATAGAATTGGTTTCTATCTTGGGAACGGGTATCAAATTCCTCGATCCGCTAGAGATTTATGCTCCCAAACGGGGAGTTAAAGTCAATATGTCCAATCCTGCTTCCAGCTTTAACTCTGCCGATTTATATTCCAGCGGCCTTGTTTTTGCGGTGAACCAACAGAAGTATGACTCTTCTTACATTTTGACTTCCCTCCAATTTGCCCGTAGGTTGTTTCAGTATGACACAGAAGTGAGTTCGGTAGAATTGAAATTGAAGCCGGATGTAGATGCAGGGAGTGTAAAATCGAAGATACAGAAAATATTGGGAGATGATTTCCGGGTGCAGGACCGGTATGAGCAGCAAGCGGATACTTTCCGCATTATGGAGATAGAGAAGCTGATCTCTTATATTTTCCTTACCTTTATCCTGATGATAGCCTGCTTTAATGTGATAGGCTCATTGTCCATGCTGATTATAGATAAGAAGGCAGATGTAGTGACATTGCGCAATTTAGGGGCCAGCGACAAGTTGATTACGCGTATCTTTCTGTTCGAGGGGCGTATGATTTCATTGATGGGTGCGGTTATCGGAGTGGCACTGGGCTTGATCCTTTGTTTTATCCAGCAGGAATTCGGATTGCTTTCGCTGGGAGGTGGTAACTCCGGTGGCAATTTTGTGGTGGATGCCTATCCGGTCAGTGTCCATGCATGGGATATTGTTATAGTTTTTGTCACTGTGCTGGTGGTGGGCTTTCTTTCTGTGTGGTATCCCGTGCGTTATCTCAGCCGCAGGCTGCTGGGCAGGTAATTTATTTATTATTGTTGATACGGCTGATGTTTGTTGGTTTGCACGGTACGATTTGGCTGCTTTCTTTGGTTTTACTCTTTTCGTCTTTTGGCCTTATGGCTTTATCTGGTTAAGTCTTTTCTTCTTTGTGGTTAACCCTATTTTGTTTTATGGTTAAGCTCTTTTTTATGGTTGTGTACTATAGTCTCTTCCGGTGGTTTGTACAGTCTGATATAGTGGACTGTATAAACTCTTGCAGTAGACTGTACAGTCCACTGCCGGAGTCTGTAGTAGTTAACTGTATGATAAGGGTTAGCTATAAGGAAAAACGACCTTAATCGTCGGAGTAATAGGGCTTGGTACAAGCTTCCTTCCCCGGGGGACAAATCTTCTACTTTCGGGATCCTCAAATCAGTTCATAACTGCTGATCTGGATTGGCATATCCAGATTGTGCAATACCTTCTCTAGCAGAATTCCTTCTCGGTTATCATATTCATATCCGAAAGTGGCGCGGATGCCTTGCAGGATGAACTGTGTGGCGCGGTCCAAGGCGATAGGCAGGCTGTCTCCCTGCATCAGTGAGCCGGTTATCACACTGGTAAATGTATCACCTGTGCCGGGGTAATGAGCAGGCAGGTAGGGGCAAGTAACTTTCCAATAACGGTCTCCTTGCCTGTCGTATGCATATACGGAAGTCTTGTGCGAGTCATCTTGTACGGGTACGCTGGTGATAATGACGATACCGGGACCGTGTTCTGATATTTCGTGCAGATAGTTTTTCAGTTCCGCGTCCGTATTCTCTGCTTTATAAGGTTTGTCAAGCAGATAAAAGAGTTCGGTCATATTAGGTGTGATAACATCGGCTTTCCGGATGAGATGGCGCATCTCCATAATCATTTGTTCATCGAAGTTGGCATATAATTTCCCGTTATCTCCCAAAACAGGATCTATCATAACCAGACTGTCAGGTTGTCGGAAATCATCAATAAACCGGGATACGATTTGTATTTGCTGGGGAGAGCCCAAATAGCCTGTATAGATAGCGTCAAACTGTATCTTCAGTTGCTTCCATTCGTTGATAATCTTGGGCATCTCGTCCGTGAGGTCCAAGAAGGAGAAGTGCGGGTATTGGGTGTGGCTGGATAATACGGCTGTGGGCAGAGGGCAGACTTGAAAGCCCATGGATGAGAGGATAGGGATAACGACGGTGAGAGATACTCGTCCTGCACCGGATAAATCGTGTACCGCAGCTATCTTCTTTACTTTATTTGTATACATATCTTCATGAATTAAGCGTTATGGATGGTATATATAACAGGTAAACCGGAAGAAAGTTATTCCAATGCTATGCTTTCTACTTTTATGTCCTGCCGACCTAAGAAGATGGAAGCGGATTCCTCGAACTTGTTTTCACTTTCGGTGGTAAGGAAGCGGCATTTTCCTCCTTTTTCGCAACGTGCGTCCATTTCAGGATGGCGATTCAAATAGTCCTGCAGACTTCGGGCTACATATTCTCCTTGTGCGATGATGCGGATATGTCCGGGAGTAAACTGTCTTATTTTATCAAGCAGTAACGGATAATGGGTACATCCCAGTATGATGGTGTCAATCACCGGGTCTTTATCCAGCAGCCGGTTGATATGTTGTTTGACGAAATAGTCGGCTCCTTCCGATTGATATTCATTATTCTCTACTAAGGAAACCCACATGGGACAGGCTTCTCCTGTTACCACAATGTCGGGAGATAATTTATGTATTTCCAAAAGATAGGATTCGGATTTGATGGTACCGGCTGTGGCCAGTATGCCTACGTGCCGGCTTCGGGTGATTTCTCCTATACATTCTGCTGTAGGCCGGATGACCCCGAGTACTCTGCGGGTAGCGTCTATTACCGGAAGATTGATCTGCTGGATGGTGCGTAAGGCTTTTGCCGATGCTGTGTTGCATGCCAATATCACCAAAGGGCATCCTAGTTCGAACAGTTTGCTTACGGCTTGCAAGGTAAATTCGTAAACAACTTCAAAGGAGCGCGGTCCGTATGGACAGCGTGCGCTGTCTCCCAAATAGATATAATCATATTCAGGCATCAGTCCGCGTATTTTGTCCAGAATGGTTAGACCACCGTAGCCGGAGTCGAATACACCGATAGGGCCGGTTGAAGGGGGGAGAGATGGGATCATGGCAGTATAGCTATATAATACAGGCACGGATTACACGGATGTTCACGGTTTCGAAACCTATGAAATCTGTGTAATCCGTGCCTGTAAAGGTCTTTAACTTAATTATTTGATTCCTACTTTAGCTTTGACAGCAGCAGTTACATCTGTGGACTGCGCTTCATTTACGTAGGGAATTTCTGTTCTGTTCAAATCAAAGATATAAGTATATCCACCTTCCTGGCCTACTGCTTTGATGGCATCCTCAATTTTTTTGTAGATAGGTTCCATCATATCAGCGTATGATTTCTGCAATTGCTGTTGTGCGTCTTGTTGGAACTGCATTCCTTTTTCCTGTAATTCCTGCAATTCTTTCTGGCGTCTTTCCTGAATGTTCTTAGGAAGGTTGGCTTGTTCCTGTTGGTATTCAGTATATTTTTTGGTCAGTTCATCAGTCGCACGTTTCATTTCATCCTCATATTGTTTCTGCATAGCTTGGATGTCAGTCTGAGCCTTTGTAAATTCCGGCATGACAGTAAGTACATCTGCAGATTTAAGATGCCCGAATTTCTGAGCAAATACACTCATCGGAACGATGAGTAAAAGTAGTAAAGCAATTTTTTTCAACATAGTTCTATTTTTTATTAGTTATTGCAAATTTGGATTATCGGTTGCAAATGTAGGAAATTAATTTGAATATCCTAATCTTGAGAGCACTTCATTGCTGATATCAATGCTTGGAGACGCGAAAATAATACTTTGGGCAGAGCCTCTGTCTACTACTGCCGCATATCCTTTTTGCTCTGAAATCTGTTTTACCGCTTCATAGATTTTATCTTGAATAGGTGCGATTAATGCTTCTTGTTTTTTGGCCATTTCTCCTTCAGGACCGAAATATTTCTTTCTCAGTTCGGCTGCTTCCTTTTCTTTTGCCACAATTGCTTCTTCTCTTTGCGTTTTCTGTGCGGCCGACAGGGAAGCCGAGGCTTTCTGGTATTCTTTATAAAGTGTTTCCGCTTCTTTTGCTTTCGCCTCCACCTCACTTTGATATTGTTGTGAAGCTTGATTCAGTTGGGTATTCGCCTGTTCGTATGCAGGAATATTCTTCAGGATATATTCCATATCAATCAAGGCAAACTTTTGAGCGCTGGCTGTGAATACACAAGCCACAAACAATAGAGATAATAGGATAGCCTTTTTCATAATCACTTTGTTTTTAGTTATTAAAACTCTTGTCCTAGGATAAAGTGGAACTGGCTTCCACTATAACGGCTGGAGCCGTTAATCTTGTCGAAACCATATGCCCAGTCAATACCCATCATACCAATCATCGGCAGGAAGATACGGACACCGACACCTGCCGAGCGTTTCAACTGGAACGGATTGAACTTGCTTACATCTGTCCATGCGTTACCTCCTTCGATGAAGCCTAGCGCATAGATACTGGTCGAATTCTCCAGCATCAACGGGTATCTTAATTCTGCACCTAAACGTACGTAAGCGTAGCCTTCACTACCATAAGGGGTCAATGAACCGTTTTCGTAACCACGCAGTGCAATGGTTTCGGAAGCGTAGCTGGTGCTATAGCCTGTCATACCGTCACCACCCATGTAGAATGTTTCAAAAGGTGATTTTTTGTATTTGTTATAGTGACCCAGCAAGCCGAATTCTGCGCGTGTCATAATAACCGGACATTTCTGACCTCCTGTAAGGGCGGTATAGGTCTTTGATTTGAATTTCCATTTATGGTATTCAATCCAGTTGAACATGCTTGCCGCTTCATCATAATCATCTTTACCGTATACCGAGTAGTCCTTGTTACTGAACAATGAGTATGGAGGAGTCAACTGTACGGAAGCCGAGAATTCAGAACCGCGACGCGGGAAAATCGGGTTGTCCGTAGAGTTACGTGCCAGAGTTAGATTCAAACTCAAGTTGTTGCAATTACCGGTTGACATATACTCTCCGTTGTTCAACTTGATATACAGGTAGCTCCAGTCTTTCAATATAAATCGTTGGTAAGAGAGTTCGGCTGACAGGGTAAAGTAGTCATCCGGCCACCTCAAACGCTTACCCCAACCGATGGATGCTCCATACATCTGGATAGATTTGTCGGGGTCATAATAAGACTCGTAGTTGTTATATCCACCATAATAATTACCATAACCGCTGTAATAATTATAGTAATTATTCATATAAGCTGAGTTATAGTAGTTACTGCTGATATCTGTCTGTATGGAGTAGAAAGCCGAAACAGAGAATGAATTCGGACGTTTCCCGCCAAACCACGGGTCAAAGAACGATACACTATATGACTGGTAGTAACTACCGTTGGTCTGTCCGCTGATGGTCAATGTCTGCCCATCACCTTGTGGCAGGAATCCTCGGTAGTTATCACTCTTATGGAACAAGTTTGCCATAGAGAAGTTCGTGAACTTCAAACTTAATTTACCGATAACACCGGTCTGTCCCCAACCTGCCGAGAACTCTACCTGGTCATTTGCTTTAGACTCCAGATTCCAGTTGATGTCTACTGTACCATTGGTAGGATCCGGTTGAACATCCGGCTGGATATTTTCAGGGTTGAAATGTCCCATTTGGGCTATCTCACGATAGGAACGTTCCAATGCTTCTTTGCTGAACAGATCTCCCGGTTTGGTTCTTAACTCACGGCGTACCACGTTTTCATACAAACGGTCGTTACCGTTGATGCGCACTTTGCTGATAGAGGCCTGAGGACCTTCCTGAATACGCATTTCCAAGTCAATGGAGTCACCGTCTATGTTTACTTCTACCGGGTCAAGGTTGTAGAATACGTATCCTTTATTATAGTAGTAGTTACCGATAGCGTCTTCATCACCGGTTAGACGCTCGGTCATTAATTTCTGGTTATAAACATCTCCTTTTTTCATACGGAGTTGCTCGTTCAGCCAGTCCGAAGCATAAATGGTGTTACCTACCCATGTCACGTTGCGCAGATAGTATTTGTCACCTTCTTCTATTTTCATATACACATCGACGGTACGGTCATCGTATGGAGAAATGCTGTCCACAACAATTTGTGCGTCGCGGTAACCTAATTCGTTGTATTTGTCGATGATATGCTGTTTGTCTTCTTCGTATTTCTCTTCAATGAACTTTTTGGTACGGAAGAGGTTGACAAGTTTGTTTTTCTCATTCGTCTTCTTCATGACACGCTTTAACTTCTTGTCACTCAACACAGTGTTGCCGTCAATGGTGATCTTGTGGACTTTCACCTTTTCTTTCTTGTCAATCATTACATCAACATCCACTTGGTCTTTATTGTCAGCCAAATCACGCTCTACAATAGTCACTTCGGCGTTTTTAAAACCTTTTTCATCGAAATGTTTCTTGATTAATATTTTAGCACGGTCTATCAAGTTGGGAGTAATCTGGCTTCCTTTTACCAAACCTAGTTTGGCTTCCAAATCTTCACGCTCGCTTTTCTTTACGCCGTGGTAACGAATGTCGGCAATACGTGGACGTTGAGCCAGGATGATTTTTAAATAGATCTTGTCTCCAACAATTTTTTCAGCTATGATTTGTACATCAGAGAACAGTCCGTGTCGCCAATAACGTTTTACAGCTGTGGTAATGTCATCTCCCGGAACAACAATGGTCTGTCCTACCGATAGTCCTGAAAGTCCGATCAATACATAATCTTCATAGTTTTTTACGCCTTCTACTTTGATTCCGCCGATTTCATACTTCTTGGGCGTTCCGGAATAAAGTATGACTGGATTGTCGTTTTCTTCTACGTTTGCTTCTTGGGCGTAACTGCCTGTTGAAAAGCAAAATAGGCATGTAAGCGTTAATAGTATAAGTGAAATACGATATAGCATTTTATCTAACTTTATATTTGTTCACTGGTTTTGCCGAAACGGCGTTCTCTTTTCTGATAATCATAAATGGCTTTGCAAAATTCTTCTTCGCGGAAATCCGGCCAGAACGTTTCACAAAAATATAGTTCGGAATAAGCACATTGCCAAAGCAGATAGTTGCTAAGGCGGATTTCTCCTCCGGTACGTATAAGCAAATCTGGATCGGGCATATAGTTTGTACTTAAATGCGCATTTATCAAATTGTCATCGATGTCGTCAATGGCTAGTTTGTTGTTTTGAATCTTGATCGTTATTTGTCTTACCGCTTCTGTTATTTCCCATTTGGAAGAGTAGCTTAAAGCAAGTGTCAGACACATGCCGGTATTGATTGAGGTGTGTTCAATACATTGGTTCAATCGTTCCAGAACTTCTACCGGTAACTTTGCCGTATCACCGATAATGCGAAAACTGATGTTGTTTTTCATGAAAGTTTCTTCTTCAATGGAGTCCATCAGAAGACTCATCAGAGCAGCGACTTCATCTACCGGGCGATTCCAGTTTTCGGTAGAGAAAGTATATAGTGTCAAGTATTTGACTCCCAGTCTAGCCGCTTCTTCTGCTATGATGTGTACAGTTTCTGCACCGGCTTGATGTCCGAAGCTACGTGCCTGTCCACGTTGTTTAGCCCATCTTCCATTTCCATCCATTATAATGGCTACATGGGCAGGTATACGGCTTTTGTCTATTTGCTCTCTATATGGCATGTCGCAATCTATTTTATATGACTCTCTTTGACTTTATTCCTTGGAATCGAATCCCAACTTATTGATTCTTCCCCTCCATACTTCTCCACTTCGGCTCCATATAATCCACAAAAAGTTATTTTTGTCTATAACATAAGAATAGTTGCCGTCTGCCTGATGGTATAGATCGGGGAATTCTGTTGGGAAAAATACATATCTAGAAACAGGTTTCCATGTAACGCCTTGATCTGTTGATTCATAGAATTGGCTGAAGGCGGGAATGTCCTTACCGAAACTTTTGCCCGGACCACCGAAAGCGTATAATTGGTCGTTGTAATGAATCATGGCTATATTAGCCAGCTTGGGACAATAAAAACTATCGTATGCGGCTGTAGGATAATCTGCCCAACTGTCTTCTGTGGTCAGTCTGGTCCATACAGTAGAGGTCGTGTCGGTAGCAATGGGATTTTCCCCCATTAGTACCATACGGTCTATGGATTTATTGGTTACCAACGGGTAAGCTGTGTATGATATCTGATTTTTCGGGAAATTGGCCGGAACCTCTCCATTAGTATCCCACGCCATAGCATCCGTACTTTCCATAAAATGATTGTTGGTGTCTATGGCGTACAATTTGCGGTTATATTCTGAATGAACGCCGGCAATCAGCTTCTCGAATTTGGTGTTAGTGCCAATCTTGCTCCAGCTTTTTCCATCAGAGGAACAGTACAGGTCATTGTCGGCAAGTATGTATAATTTGTCTCCCCATGCCATGGCAGAAGAATAGTCCGCATTTAGCATATTTTCAGGTAAAGCCTGTAAGGGTGTCCAGGTTCCTCCATCATTGATGTGGGTGCTTGTAACAGCGGCACCATTGTCTTGCTGTGCGAAAACATAAATATAATCTCCTAATGTGACTGCTTTTTGTGCCTGGATGGTGTTGTCGAAACTACTTCCTCTATGGCTCCACTGCAATGAGTCGGGAACTTGTTTATGTACATTAATCTCAGCTTTATAAATAGGCCCATAGACTCCGCTCATTGCCATAACTTTAAATTGGATAGGTTTTTCGAAATTCAAGGAGTCGGTTTCATTCCACAACGAATCTTTGTCCTCTGCAACAATAAAAACTCCGATACCATCTGATGTTATGCTGACTACAACTTTGCTGATGTCTGTACCGACTGGCAGGGAGTCTACATTGTAGATATGTCTTGTGCCTTGGTCGATGGCAAAAGGGTATTTGGTACCATCAACGGTGAATGTCAGCGTTGTATCTTTGCCATTAACCTTTTCGGTATATTGAGTTTCAATTTTATCTTTTATAGCAAAAGCGGTAATGCTTGATTCTGAACTATATTCTGTTTCTACTTCGTTGTCGTCCAAGCAAGATGTAATCATAAAAGCTGCAGTAAGCAGACTTGTGATGACAGTCAAAAACTTTATTTTCATTTGCAAATGAGTCTATTGTTACAAGTCGCAAAAGTAGGAAGATTTTTTTCTATACAGAAGTTTTAGGGCAAGTTTTATATTAATTTATAGATAAACTAGCCCTTTTTCTCTGTCAATCAGCCACATTTTGTCTTTGGTTTTGTGGATGGACGGCATGCATTATTTCTCTTCCAAAGTATATTTTATTCAATTTAAAGTATTTTTTTTGAATAGAAGGTGCCTCTATCCCATTCTTCAAACACAGTGGAACCTTTTCTATGAAGGCTTCATCCCATAGACTGGAATCTATGAAAGACTGTAATAAAATACTTCCTCCTTCTACTAGAAGTGATTGTATTTTTTTCTGATATAATACTTCCATTATTTGCGGCAGGATGTCTTTGCTAAAATCCAAAGATATGTATTCTGTTAATGTGTTTGGCTGATGGGGGGATTTTCGGGTGAACACGAATGTCTTTATCCTGCCACTGAAAAGTTCCAGGTCTCGCGGTAATGTCAATTCTTTGTCTATTACCAGGCGTACGGGATGCTTGCCGTACCAATTCCGGGTGGATAAGGAGGGATTGTCAAGTAATGCCGTGCGTCGTCCTACTAATATAGCGTCATGTTCGGCGCGTTTTTTGTGTACCAGCATGCTGGTCAGTGGATTGGATAGTTTGATCGGTTTTCCTCCTGTGCGGTTTATATCGATGAAACCATCGGTAGATTCTGCCCACTTTAAGGTTATGTATGGGCGTTTGAGTGTGTTGAATGTAATGAAGCGTCTTATCAGGTGCCGGCATTCCTCCTCTAATACACCTACAGTTACTTCAATACCGGCTTTGCGCAGTTTTTCGATACCTCTGCCGGCTACCAGAGAAAACGGGTCCATGCAGCCTATCACGACTTTGGGGATTTTCTTCTCTATAATCAGATCGGCGCAGGGAGGGGTCTTCCCATAATGGGAGCATGGTTCCAGACTTACGTAAATGGTTGATTCCTTCAACAGATTTTCGTCTTTAACGGAACGTATGGCGTTTACTTCGGCATGTGCCTCTCCGCAACGGATGTGGTAGCCCTCTCCAATAATGGTATCGTGATATACGATGACAGCACCTACCATCGGATTAGGAGCTGTGTTACAGAGTCCGTTGTGTGCCAGTTGCAGACAACGGGAAATATATTTTTCATCTTTTGTCATAACAGTCTTGTTTAAATTCTTACTTTTGCATATAAAATGACACTATGAATCCTGTTGTATCTTACATAAAACAAACCTTGCAGGGGTATTACCCCGATACAGAACTTGTACCTATGGCTAAATTGCTGCTTACACAAGTCTTCGGTATGTCTGTTGTTGAATTGTATGCAGGCAAAGATACTACTTTTTCAGTGAATGAGCAGAAACGGTTGGATGATATTCTGGTCCGTCTGCAAAAACTAGAACCTATTCAATATATAATAGGCACTGAAGAGTTTTATGGTCTTACTTTTGAAGTGAATAAACATGTATTGATTCCACGTCCGGAAACGGGGGAGTTGGTAGATTGGATTATACGGGAACATAAGTATGGTCGGGTTAAAATATTGGATATTGGTACGGGGAGTGGTTGTATCGCTGTTTCTTTGACCAAGAATCTGGAAGAGGCGGAGGTCGTTTCATGGGATGTCTCAGAAAAGGCGTTGCAAGTTGCAGAACGTAATTGCAGGCGGAACGGCGTTCGTGTAACTCTTGAGCAAAGGGATGTGCTGCTTGCTTCTCCTGCCGGTGAGCAGTTTGATGTCATTGTCAGCAATCCACCTTATATTACAGAAAAGGAGAAAGCGAATATGAGTGCTAATGTCTTGGAGTGGGAGCCGGAATTGGCTTTGTTTGTGCCGGATGATAGTCCATTGCTGTTTTATCGGAAAATAGCAGAATTGGGTAGGGATATGTTAGTGTCTGGTGGAAGGCTTTATTTTGAAATTAATCAGGAATATGGCCGGGAGACGGTGGATATGCTAGCTGGTTTGGGATACAAAAATATAGAATTGAGGAAAGATCTCTTTCAAAATGATAGAATGATAAAAGCGGAAAAATGAGATGAAAGGAGAATTAAGTGAGAATGAGTTGAGGTATAAGGCAGAAGCTTATTGTTCTTCAATGGAACGTTGTGTAACGGATGTAGAGGCTAAATTATCACAATGGGGGGCAACTCCGGAAGTGATGGAGAAAATCGTTCGGCATTTGCAGGATGAGAGATACATTGACCAGAAGCGTTTTTGCTCGGCTTTTGTTCGTGATAAATATCGCTTTAACCAATGGGGCAGAGTGAAAATCAGTCAGGCTTTGCGCATGAAGAAGATCCCTGCGGATGTTATAGCCGAAGGGTTGGAGGAGATAGATGAACGGGAGTATGTGGAGATTCTGTCTGGCTTGATCGAGCAGAAAAGAAGTAGAGTGAAAGCATGTACGGAATACGAACGGAATGGGAAATTGATTCGTTTTGCTGTTGGTAGAGGATTTGAAATAGAGGCTGTTTGCCGTTGTGTGAAACAAACCGGAGAAGATGATGTCTATTTGGACTGATCTTTGGAATTTATTTTTCCCACATAGTTGTCTGCTTTGTGGGCGGCAGCTTATATCAGGGGAGAGAGTGCTTTGCTTGAAATGCTTGTCAAGGCTTCCGCGTACTCAATTTCATTTACGGAAAGATAATATTGTAGAATGTAACTTCTGGGGAAAAATACCGGTGGAGCGTGCCACCTCTTTTCTTTATTATGCAAAGGGAGGGAATGTCCGACAGTTGTTGTATGAACTGAAATATCATGGTAATCAAGAAGTGGGTGAAGTGATGGGGCGGATGATGGCATCTGAACTTATGTGTTCTCATTTTTTTGATGGGATAGATTTGATTGTTCCTGTCCCGTTACATCAACGTAAAAAACGTTTAAGGGGGTATAATCAGAGTGAATGCTTGGCACGGGGAGTTTCGGTGGTGACAGGTATTCCTATGAACACTAAAGTTGTGATAAGAAGCAGATATACTGATACGCAGACGCATAAAGGACAATATGCAAGATGGGAAAACGTGCGAAATTTGTTTGCCTGTATTTTCCCCGATGGCTTGGAAGGAAAGCATCTATTGTTGGTGGATGATGTGCTGACAACAGGGGCTACGGTTGTTTCTTGCGCTGATGCCTTTCGTGGCATACCCGGATTACGTATCAGTGTACTTACTTTGGCATTGGCAGGGGAATCTTGATAACAACAACTATTTTTTAGAAAAATACCTTGTCCGATTTTTCATTATCTCGATGTATTTCTATATTTTTGCACAATATTTATCAGATATAGTTGAGTTATGAAGACTTTAGAAAAATTATTCGCAGAGAAATTACTGAAGATTAAGGCTATCAAGTTGCAGCCGGCTAATCCTTTTACTTGGGCATCCGGTTGGAAGTCGCCTTTTTATTGTGATAACCGCAAAACTCTTTCGTATCCTTCTCTTCGTAATTTTGTGAAACTTGAGATTAGCCGTATTGTCCTGGAGAAGTTCGGTCAGGTAGATGCTATTGCCGGTGTGGCGACAGGGGCTATCCCTCAAGGAGCTTTGGTGGCTGAAGAATTGAATCTGCCGTTTGTGTATGTTCGTTCTACTCCGAAAGACCATGGCTTGGAAAACCTGATTGAAGGTGAACTTCGTCCTGGTATGAAAGTCGTAGTTATTGAGGACTTGATTTCAACTGGCGGCAGTAGCTTGAAAGCTGTTGAAGCTATCCGTCGTGACGGATGTGAAGTGATTGGTATGGTCGCTGCATTTACTTATGGTTTCCCGGTGGCAATTGAAGCGTTCAAGGAAGCAAAAGTGAACTTGGTTACTCTGACTAATTATGAAGCTGTATTGGATTCGGCCTTGAAAACCGGATATATTAATGAAGAGGATGTTTCTGTTTTAGATAACTGGAGAAAGGATCCGGCTCATTGGGAGGCAGGCAAATAAGTTATAGTTTTAAAACAAATATAATATGAAGAGAACCGTTCGGAAATTTTTATGGATTTCCGGATTGTTCTTTTCGTGTTTTTAGAGAGCAGGTATTATGGCACAATTTGAGAGTAGTGTGAAATATGTTCCTTATAGTCAGGAGCAGGTGTTTAATAAGTTGTCGGATTTAAGTAACTTGGAATCTGTACGTGATAAATTGGCTGACAAGGTACAAGGTATGGAGTTCGACTGTGATTCTTTAAGTTTTACGGTACAAGGCATAAGCATTACTTTGCGTATTATAGAACGTGAACCTTGTAAATGTGTTAAATTCGAAAGTGAAAAATCTCCGGTCCCTATGAATTTGTGGATTCAGATTTTGCCTGTAGAGGCTGGGCAGGCAAAACTGAAAGTAACTATTCGTGCAGAAGTGAATATGTTTATGAAGGCAATGGTTACTAAACCTTTACAGGATGGGGTGGATAAACTGGCTGAGATGTTATCGATGATTCCTTATTAAAAAATAAAGAAAAATATGGCACAGAAACTTTGGGAAAAAAATGTCCGAGTAAATGAGGAGATAGATCGTTTTACAGTAGGACGTGACCGTGAAATGGACCTTTATCTGGCTAAACACGATGTATTGGGCTCAATGGCACATATCACCATGTTGGAAAGTATTGGTTTGCTTACGGCCGGAGAATTGGAAATGCTGTTAGCGGAATTAAAAAATATCTATGCTTCTGCCGAAAAGGGAGAGTTTGTAATAGAGGATGGTATAGAGGATGTACACTCGCAAGTAGAATTGATGTTGACGCGTAAGTTGGGAGATGTCGGGAAGAAAATTCATAGTGGACGTTCACGCAATGACCAGGTGCTGGTGGATTTGAAGCTGTTTACTCGTGCGGAATTAAAAGAAGTGGCCGAAGCAGTAGAGCGGCTTTTCCATGTGCTGATTTCTCAAAGCAATCAATATAAAGATGTGCTGATGCCGGGATATACCCATTTGCAGATAGCGATGCCTTCTTCATTTGGCTTGTGGTTTGGTGCATATGCAGAGAGTTTGGTGGACGATATGATGTTTCTGCAGGCCGCATTCAAAATGTGCAACCGTAATCCGTTGGGGTCTGCTGCCGGTTATGGTTCTTCTTTCCCGCTAAACCGTGAGATGACTACTAGTCTGCTGGGTTTTGATTCGATGAACTATAATGTGGTATATGCGCAGATGGGACGTGGCAAAATGGAACGTAATGTAGCTTTTGCCTTGGCTTCTATTGCCGGAACCGTTTCTAAGATGGCTTTTGATGCTTGTATGTTTAGTAGTCAGAATTTTGGCTTCGTGAAACTTCCGGACGAGTGTACAACTGGTTCCAGTATTATGCCCCATAAGAAGAATCCCGATGTGTTCGAACTGACACGGGCTAAGTGTAACAAGATACAGGTTCTCCCCCAACAAATTATGATGATAATGAACAATCTGCCTTCGGGTTACTTCCGTGATTTGCAGATTATAAAAGAAGTATTCCTGCCTGCTTTTCAGGAGCTGAAGGAGTGTTTGCAAATGGCTGCCTATATTATGGACAAGATTAAAATCAACGAGCATATTCTGGATGATGATCGTTACCTTTATATATTTAGTGTGGAAGAGGTTAACCGTCTGGCTTCTGAGGGCATGCCATTCCGTGATGCTTATAAGAAGGTGGGCTTGGATATAGAAGCCGGAAAATTTACTCACAACAAGAAGGTACATCATACTCATGAGGGTAGTATAGGTAATTTGTGTAATGACAGAATTGAAAATCTGATGCAACAGGTAGTAGATGGTTTTAACTTCTCAGTCATGGAGCAGGCAGAACAATCCCTTTTGGGTAGATAGAAACAATTATAAATCGCATGATCATGAAATATCAACCTTCAGCAGAGCGCTATGACAAGATGCAGTATAAATACTGTGGGAATAGCGGATTACTTTTGCCTCGTATCTCTTTAGGTTTGTGGCATAATTTTGGCAGTGTGGACGATTTCGGTGTGGCAACCGATATGATTAAATACGCTTTCGATAATGGGGTTACGCATTTTGACTTGGCTAATAATTATGGCCCCATTCCGGGAAGTGCTGAGATTAATTTTGGTAAAATCTTAAAGGAAAATTTTCAAGGTTATCGTGATGAATTGATTATTTCCTCAAAAGCAGGGCATGAAATGTGGGATGGACCTTATGGAGGAAACAGTTCGCGTAAGAATTTAATGGCCAGCATTGATCAAAGTTTGCGTCGTACCGGTTTGGATTACTTTGATATATTCTATAGTCACCGTTATGATGGGGTGACTCCTGTTGAGGAAACAATGCAGGCATTGATTGATATAGTGAAACAAGGAAAGGCATTGTATGTGGGTATTTCAAAATACCCTCCAGCACAAGCTAAAATAGCTTATGAAATGTTGAGGGCTGCCGGTGTGCCGTGTCTCATTAGCCAATATCGTTATAGTATGTTTGACCGTACTGTAGAGGAGAAATCATTGCCATTGGCTGCAGAACAAGGCTCCGGTTTTATTGCATTTTCGCCTTTGGCGCAAGGCTTGCTGACTAAAAAATATCTGCATGGTATTCCGGAACATTCTCGTGCGGCCCGTTCTACCGGATTTTTGAAAGTAGATCAAGTGACAGAAGATAAAGTAGGAAAAGCACGTCGGTTGGATGAAATAGCCGCTCGTCGTGGCCAGACTTTGGCTGAGATGGCATTGGCATGGGTCTTGAAAGACGAACGAATGACTTCTGTTATTGTGGGGACAAGTTCTGTGAAACAGTTGGCAGATAATCTTCATGCATTGGATAATTTGAACTTTACTAATGAAGAATTGGCCGAAATAGAGGGAATTTTACGATTGTAAATAAAAAAATGGGTGCAAAGTTTGGTTGGTATTATAAAATGACTTATCTTTGCATCCGTTAAAACAAAAGGCGGAAATAGCTCAGTTGGTAGAGCATAACCTTGCCAAGGTTAGGGTCGCGAGTTCGAGTCTCGTTTTCCGCTCTCTCTCGTCGAGGATGCTCGAATGGTGGAATCGGTAGACACGAGGGACTTAAAATCCCTTGGCCATTGTGGCTGTGCGGGTTCAAGTCCCGCTTCGAGTACTCTAAGGGACGAATCGTGTTTTCCACGGTTCGTCTCTTTCTTTTTATCTCCGTTACCTGTTGGATATGAATACTTTAGAAGAAAGAATTGGTTCACTCTTTTAGGTTCAATATGCTCGTTATTTTTGTCGTAAATAAATCCGTCAGGAAACACGAGTTTTTGTAGTCTTCTTCTTCCTTCTAATCCTTGCAACTCCCACAGTCCAAACAAGTTAGAACGCATTTTAAAAGCAAAATCAATGAATTTATCGAGGTTCAATATTTCTGTATTCACTTTTGAAAATTCGTTCTTTAAATCTCTGACTTCTTTCTCTAATTTCGTCATAACCTTCTCACAGATGCTTTGTTTTTTCGCATCGGTACAGAGTGCATAATTTGTTTCTACTTGTTCCAACTCTTTTTCTTTAGCTTTGATGTTCGCTTTGATAGATTTGGCTCGTTCCCTGTTTTCTTGGTTCATATATTCAAATGTGATGGTAAGTTGCATTTTTAAGAGTTCACTTACTTTGTCTGATAGGGCATACCTGTTTACTTCTTCTTCAAAGGCTTCATGTACCTTTTTAGTAGAACTGTTGTACTTGCATCCTTTTCGGCTGCAAACGTAATAGCCTATATCAGTACGTCCGAATCTCTTTCGCATTTTGGTTGATATGCTGGCAGATAGATTTTTTCCGCAACATGGGCACTTGATACTACCTAATAATGGTGCATACTCCTTATCTATCTTTTGTTCGTACCCACTATGATTTTTGGATAACTCTCCATTTACTTTCAAGAAGATTTCTTTTGGTATCAATGGAGGGTGATTGCCTAGTATGATGTCCCTCTGCAAGAATTTGTGTGCCATATAGCCACAATAAAAAGGGTTCTTGAATAGTTCTGATAGCTTCTGTTTACAGATATGGAAACCTTCTGCTGCCAGTCTATGCCTAATTTCTTCATTGGATAACTTGTTGTTTGCCTTCCAAAGAAATGCTTTCCGAATCAGTTTGCCTTCTTCGTTAATAGTTATAATTTGTTCCTTTTTGGTTGTTTTTTGGTCATATCCTCTAGGGGCTTTTCCAATCCATCTTCCTTTTAATAACGCTTTTACACTGTTTTCAATGGTAGTTGCCCGTTTTTCGTCATTCTGAAACCTTGCATTTGCAAGTTCCATGAGTTGCATATACTTTCCTACTGGAGTGCGTGGGTCATAGTTGGAGGTTGCAGATACTACGTATGCTCCTCTAGCCTCAACTTCTTCAATGATAGTTGTACTTCCCGTTCTGCTGAAACGGGAGGTACTAAACACTATTACTGTTTTTACGGGTTGGCTGCTGCCTTTCTTATTACTTTGTTTGATGAAAGCAAGCATACGGTTAAACTCCTTGCGCTCTTTGTCGCTTTTGGCACTTTCATACGTGCCACCAAATTCACCAACGACAGTGTATGAGCGTACTTTGGCATACTCTCTGCATTTGTCAATTTGCACTTCAAGGCTTTGCCCGTCAACTTGCTCGCTTGAACTAACACGTGTATAAATGATGGCATTACCGCCTATTTGCTCTTTTTGTTGCTTTTTGCCTTTGGCAAAACCTTTTAAATCAAAATTCTCCATATTGTGTATCTTTTTTGGTATATGCTTCATAGCTTAGAATTGAAAAAGCATATAGTGTATCAATTAATTCTTTGGTGTCTTCTTGGACTATTCAACTTTAATATCAACTCCCTGTTTATCAGGTGCTAATTGTGTGGAGGTGTGCTATTCCTAACATACAGCCGTACATGAGCCGGTTAATATTAGAATTTGTTCCGAGTACAAAGATATACAGAGTTGTTCAATATAAGACGTTAATTGTCAGATTTTTGTGTCGGTTTTCACTTTCCGACAAAAGTGAAAGGAGTATCGAACTCATTAAGAGATACATGGACGATAAAAGCCCCCGAAAAAATGTTGTTTTCGAGGGCTTTTGATGTTTTACGGACCTGTCCATTTTTGAAGGGAACCGGTTGTTTTGGGTCAATCTGCGTATCGTCGATTGACGGGTTTGACGTGTATCTCGATACGTTTGTCGTCCAAGATTCGGCGGACAGCTTTCCATAGGGGAAGTTTTTCTACTCCGGCCAGTTTCATGGCCTCAACAATCATTGTGTTTTCAACTAATTGGAGGTAGTCTTCTTCCCGAATCTCAACGTATTTGTGAAGGTCTTTTTTGAGTCTTGCCATAAGTCGCGGGGTTGAATTGTTATTTCTCGCCGAAATCAGCGGGCGTCTCGCCCCACAGGGAATTGTTCCAGTGGAGCACTTTGATTTTGTCGATTTCGGAGGCCATCGCTTTGAGAAAGATTTCCGCTTTTTTGAGTGCGGAGTTTCTTTTGCGTGAGGCTGTTCGTTTTTCGTTAAACCACGTCAGGGCGGTAAGACTATCGGTGTAGATGATTGCCGGGCTGAAACGATGTTCGATGATGTATTTTGCGGCTTCGACAACGCCTAAAAATTCACCGATATTGATGGTCTGGTTCCCGATATTCTGTTCAAAGAGGAGTTCGCCGGTGGCCAAATCAACGGCTCTGTACCGGGTAACTCCTCTTTTCATAGAATGTGCCCCGTCGGTGGCTATTCCACGTTCCGGGCGCATTACAAACCGGGAATGGTCGGTGTGCTGAATCCGTCGTCGGCCATTCTCCGCAGAAGTCTCGCGGCAGCGGATTTGAAGCTGTTGATTACGCCCTCCAAGTTTTCGATGTCGGTGCGGCGTTGTAACAGGGAGACAACTCCCGATACTGTCTTGCTGGAGTATGAATTACCTCCCAGCGGATCGAAGTAAACGGTTTTGTTTCCGAAGTTGACGGTTACCCGATAAGTTTCACCCGGTATCACCAGTGTGTCAATCGTGGCCTTGAAAAGAAGCGGTGTAGCCGCTACTACGACAAAACCGTTGCGTGAGTGCATTGCTTTGAGTTCGACCGAATACAATATGTTCGGCTGGACTTTGCCTTTCAGGTCTTCAGACAATACACAAATTTTCTTCTTGTAAGGTGAATCCTCACGTACTCCTCGCAGTTGCTTGGTCTTCGAATGGCGCGACACGAATCCGATGATCTCGCCGGTTCTTTCCGAGGTCGCAAATTTTAATTGCGTTCGCTCTGATATCATACTCCGTTCTCATATTATTCCAATCTGGTTTTACGGTCAATTAACAAAATGTAAATCAGTCATTATTATTAAAATCATATCGCAAATTTATATTTTCGTTTCCGAGTAAGCAAATAAATTTACGACTATTTTTCGACCGATAAACGGGCTATTTACAGAGAAAAACGGAGCCTGTTACCATAGTCTTTCGTCTTCGGAAAAATGGCTGAAACGTTCGTCAGTAGTGGATGTTGAGTGGTTCCCGTGACATTTCCAATACCGATAGACTCTTTCGCCTTTGCCCACACGGAAATAAATATCATCTGCATTGATATATTGTACCCCCTGTTCGGTGGCAGGATTGATCCATGTGGCGGAATTTTCTATCCGAGGGTTCTTTCCAACGTATAATTTCTGTTTCTTGGAGCCGAAAACGAAGATGTTCTGCATTCGCACGTCATCGTCCACATCGAACCGACGGGCGTATGCAGCAAAGTCATAGATGTCGGTTTGAAGCAGACTTCCGCCGAAGTAAAAAGCCGCGCTGTCTTTCAGCTTGCAGAATGCCTGATTCAACGGCTGGCGAAGTCGTATTTCGTTCAGCCGTTGAATCGTGACGGCATCATTGGTGACGTACACTACACGAAATCCGTTTCGGGTGGTGTCGCATACTTCGAGATGCCGGACGACTTCCTGCGCACGGTTGATGCTGTCGTCTATCGGGTCTCGTGTGCGTATGCAGTCTTTCAGCAGTCCGATACAGACGATAAGTATCAGGAGCATCCACGGAAGGAGCCGGAAGCCTATCCGCCACCGTATTTCCCGTTCGGTCTGTCGTTTTAACTCTTCTTCTGTCATAGCACTATTGGATTAAAGGTGTTTCGGAAGGATCAGCAATCCCCGTTTGTTGAGCTCTGCACGGAGCATTTTCACTAACTGCTCCAGGGTCTTCACTTCCTGTCTTTCGCCGGCTTTGCGATGAAACAGCGGGGCGAAATAGAGTTTGTGGTCGTCCTTGGTCGGATACGAGAGGCCGCCGAGACAGACTTTGTCCGTCCGTATCTGGAACAGTCCGTTGACCAGTTTACACTGTTTGGAGGACGGCACCGTGATTTCGTATTCGGGAAGTGCCTCGGCCACCATTTTCAGGATAGGCCGGATGACTTCATCCGCATAGTTCGGTACTGAAATAGTCAATTTCGGTGCGGGTTGCCTATCAGCCTCGGCACGTTCGATCGTGTCGAGCTGCTCAGAAACTTTCGCGTCGCGCTGAAAGTAGCTGTTTAACAGTTCTTCTATTGTCATAACGTTGCTTTTAATGGTTCGTGTAAATAAAGAATAATGCTCCGGACGAAGGAACCGGTGCAAGCCGCCCTGTTATTTTTATGCGGCAGCTTCGTCGATGTGCTGTTGAGCCTCCTCGACGGAAGAGATGGCTTCGTCGATTGCATCAATGGCGTCGGTCATACGGGAGCCGTTGTCCGATGATTGGAGGCTTTCAGGCATGTTGTCGTAGGCATCCTGTTCTTCGTCTTTGATGTCGTTCAATGATGCGATGATTTCGTCGAGGGAATCTTTCGCATCTTCGAGTTGTTTTCGTCTGTCTTTGTTCATGATGGATTGGTTTTGTTGATGTGAGTAGATGATAACTTTTCGGAAATTTCTCGGGATTCGGAGTGTATTTAGTTCTTTCACAAGACATCAAGGCGGGCAATAACCCGATGCCGGGGTAAAACAGACGATGGCCCCTGTCTTGCGGGAGAATATGGTTACACTTACTCCGATTTGCTCGCGTGCGGCTTTCTTCGCGTCCCGCAAGCAGACGAAGGAGAGCCGGTGTCCGTACCATTTGTCGCAGAACCAATAGTTCGTGGTTGTGAGTTTTGAGGCTGTGATACGGGTAGCGGCATCTGTTCGGGAGGCAAGTAGCAGTTCTGCCGCGCTCCGGAGAAAGTCCGGCCAGTCATGGTAGGGCATTTTCGACCGCCAGATATGGTCTTTGAGTATCAAAGGCTGAATGCTGGCTTCTTTCCCGGTATGGTAGCCTAAAATGTCGGCATAGGAGATTGGGGTGGTGCCGTCCGATAACGCAGGAAAACAGACGCCGCCATTACGACCGGTCGGCTCGAATTTACCCCAAGCGGATTTCACTTGCCGGACCGCGACTTTCGGTATGCCGTTTTCGTCTGTTCCGTCGTGTAACAATACCGAAGCGGAATGACGGAGTTTCTTCGCTAATGATTTCGATATGAACATGGTATCAGTATTTAGAACGGTAACAGCAATACGGTATAGCTAACGATTCCTTCGTCTTTCCACCCCTGCATTTTCAGAGCGGATTTCAGGTTCGTATAACATCTCACAAATCGAGAATATGGGCTATTTTGGTAGTGTTGGCGTTCTATCTCGAATCTTTTTGCATTGGCCAGATTCAGCAATTCATCATCACGACACCCCATGTGAAGTCCGTCGGTTTTGATTTGCTTGAACAGTTCGCTGATTTCCGAGAAGTTTTTCTCTATAAGAGAGACGCTATCACAGTATTCCGGATATAGTTCTCGTATAATCGGAAGGAATTTCGTAACTCCTTTCAGCTTGAGCCGGGGATTATTCTTTGCGATTTTTCGTAATTCTCGGAAAAGTTTTTCGACTTCAGTAAGCTGAATCCGCTCCCTTTTTTCAAGGTTTATGAAGAGTGTATTGGAATTACTGACATGTATGAGATTGTCTGTGATCTCATAAACAACGCCCTCGATAAGAGGACGCAGGAGGTATTCTTTTCTTTCTGTTTCCATGATGTTTCCGTGTTAATCGGTCATTTGTATGAATCGGACATAGTCTTCGGTATCGTTAAAGCGTTCATCGTTGATGCGCTCGGCCAATTCGTCAAGCGTCAGGCGTTCGACTTCGTATTCGGTTTCGTCGTCTTCGTCTGTGGTGCTGCGGGAAGGACCGTTTCGCCAGGCTTCGAGCAGTTGTTCATCGGAAATATTGCGGTCCAGATGGCAGCAATTCCAGATAAAAGCATAGTAACGTGGCTTTGATTCATCCTGATGCAGCCAATTCTCAAATGCCTTGCTGTTGTCTTTGTCCAGCAGCAGATTCTGCCAGTGTTCTTCGACGAATTCCCGAATCAAGCCTTCGTCGGCGTTGCTATTTTGCAGGAGAACCTCAACCGCATGGTCCTTCCATGTTTTCTGCTCGATGCTTAACTCGACGTACCAATTCCAGACGGTTATAAGCCAATCTACATTGATCTCACAAAGCTCACGGTCTGTTTCCTGAACATCCGTATTCGGGCGCTGGAGCGTGCAAGAGCCGTCCGCGTGATAGTCGATCAGGTTATACCTGACATAGCAGGGATAGCCGTCTTCTCCTTCTTCTTCCACGAATACGATGTGAGGTAACCACCCGTCGGGGCGTTCGGATATGTGGCAGAGAGAATCCACGATATTTTGCGATAGTTTTTGTTGTTGTTCTTGCGGTGTCATAATTTATTGTGATATGTAAGTAGTTGGAAAATCAATATCCTCTTCGTCGAAGTCGGTCTGATTTTCTTTGTTGTATTCTTCAATCACGGATGACGGGATGTATGTCTCGCCATCAATGTCGAAGCTCTTCTTTCCGAGAAGCCGATTTAAAGCCGTATGGTCTCCTTGAATGATTTTCTCGATGTCGTCTTTGGTCCCGTGTACGGTTATGCCCAATCGCATCCAAAGCGTACTTTCTGGTTGGGGCGTTTCGGCAGTTTTCGAGAGAATATGATAATCGCCCCACAAGTGGGCATCCGATACGCCTTGCACGTAGGCGTTGTACTCCGCTTTTGTGGGGAATTCAATGTTCTGAACTGCACCGCCGTTGTCCATCAACCATTCGGCTGACGGGATTTGGCCGGTTTCGTTATAGTATCTGATGGCATCGCCACCGAAGATGATTATTGCTTTTGTCATTGTTCAGGGTGTTTGGATAAGTAATCTTGGATGGATTCGTAGCGATTCGGTATGGCTGCGTTTTCGTTGAATCCGTTCAGGCAATGCAGCAGTGCTTTTTCCATGCTGACATACCGGCGTGAGAAAGATTGGATATTGTCCAGACAGTAAGCCTCTATGGCATATTTGAACGGGGCAACTCGCGGTCCGTCTTCTTTGCGGAGTTCTACATACCATCTGAAATCAAGTTGCAGGCGGAAGCCGTCCGACTCTCCGTTTTTCATCAGGCGTTCTTCGTCCAAAAGCCTGCGAACGTAAGCGGCATCGAGCGGGCCGTCATACTCTCTGTAACATTTGATTCGGGCAGTGTACATGGCGGCGTATTGCCGGATGTCGTCTTCGGTAAGATGATACTCTTTCGGGTAGAAGTCCAACACTTCTTTTGTTGTGACGGGAATGATTCGTCCGTCTATTTCGATTTCGTAAGTTTTATTTTCCATTACATGTCTTTGTTAGTGAATTTGGGTCGTGCTCGCTGAACGACGCGCAGATCGGTATAACCGATGGCTTTCAGTTCATTAAGCAAATCCCTGTATTCGTTTTCTTGTGCGGGAGACGTATCGGCGATTACACCGGCATAGTCTGCGGCTCCGTGTTGACCGATGTGCATGTAGGATGTTACGGTGCCGTCATGTGGATTCACATCATCCGGAAAGAGTGCGATGATGTCGCCGTTCTTCCATTTTCTAAAAACCACCTTCGTCATTGCGGCCGCAGATTTCTGTGTTCACGATGATGTCGCCCACGGTTTTCGTGTCTCGGTGGAGCTGGTCGAGAATGTTGTCGATATCCTCTTCGGATACCTCGTTGCCATTTTGGTTCTCGATGTCGTAGCGAACCGTGGCGTAAACCGTCTTGACTTCGGTTGCCTGAGAACCAATGCTGTCGCAGGCGATACCATCGGGAGACGTGATGTCGAATTTCATCAGTTGGGCAAGGCGGTTGTATTCCTCGTCGTAGAACCGATTGTATTCGTCCTGATACTCTTCCTTGTAACAGGTTCCGCTGTCAGGATCGTCAGGGTCCTCCGGTTCGACAAAGGAATCGAAAGGCATTTGGTGTTTGTCAACCAATCGGGCAACGGCCAAATCGCTGGCAATTTCCATGATAGACGAATTGATTTCGTCTTTGTTCTCTTTGTAATACTGGTGTAAGTCCATATCGTTATTTTTTAGAATTGCATTTAACGGGGAATCGGTTTTATCCCAAGTGCGAAGGCAAGAAAAGCAAGTATCCCTGCGTAGTGCTCGGGGAGAATTTCGAGTTCACGTGTAATGGTGCCTTCATGGTCATTGATGCCACCGGCTTTTAATCGCCCTGCTCCGTCGAGATAAACGTTGGTAATGTTGATATTCTGGGCGCCGTGTCTTCTATGGAAAATCATTGTTACGGGATAATCGCCACCTCCGTATTCGTCGGAGACGGGATATGATGTTATATTCCCGCCATGTCGGGCAAGCAGACGTTCGATGAGCAGTTTCATCTGCTGTTGCAGTTCTTTTTGATACTCTTGTAATTTTCGGTAGTCTTGTGCGTCCCGCTCATCGTTGTCGGGATAGTCCCGCCGCATATAAGCGGTTATCGCGGCCTCTGCCGATCCGTAATCATGAATCTCTCCCTCTGGGATGATAAAGCTATTCAGCATCTCGGTTTCCGACGCATCCTTGGGTTGTCGGTACACCCTGCAAAAGATATCGTCCAAGTGATCGACATGTGTATTGCCTGTCGATGTGTACTCGATAGTATAGTCTTTGTATTTCATAATTTGACAATGTATTTTTCTATTAACTCCGCACGTAGTTTCCGGTTGCCCCGTGCGATGCGGGCGATGAGTTTCTGAATGCGTTTGTTTGCCAGTTCGGCTACCTTTTGCGGTGTCGGCTGGGGCATTGCGAATTTCCGACAGGTCTCGGAACAGTATTTCTGTCGGGCACGAAGCGGTTTCCCGCAGGCCGGACAGCGGCGTTTGCCATCCTTTTCGAGAATCCCCAACACACCGGCATGGAGACCTTGCCACCATTCCAGACGGTCTATTTCGTAATCCTGAAGAGTTACGTTATTGGAAAAATCCCGGGCTTCCACCTCAACCGAGATTTTGGAATCTTCCACGATGACTTTGATGGCAGGGTCGTCGTAAGGAGTTCCATCGTTATCGAACCAAATGATGAAGGTTGGATCGTCCTGTTCGGCATAATCGCCCAACGAGAGTTCCGTCAGACCATTATTTTTCAGAATGGCCACAATGGCGGCCATGATATTGCTGATGTTGTCCATAAAGAAGTTTTATAAAGATTAGTTGATATGTTGGAGAGGCAGGCGTTCCCTATCTCTTGATTTTTCAAAAAAGGTGGAACTGCCGGGACTCACGTCAGGACAGCTCCGGTTATCATTATGGCGAATGATATATCAGTAGTTCAGTTGGATACTTCCGAATACGCTGGTGATTTCGTCCTGTCGGATCCCCAGATAGACCATTGTCACTTGTGGCGAGGAATGTTTGAGAATCATCGACAGCAGAATCAGGGATTCGGTTGTACGTCCCATCAATTCGTAAACATACCGGCCGAAAGTCTTGCGGAAAGTGTGGCTGGAAATCCGTTTGATCGGCAGCCGATATTTTACCCGTAGATATTTCAGGGTGTCGTTGATGTATTGTGAAGTATAGGGTTTCTTCGTTTTGGGGTTGCAGATGACCGGCAACCGTTTATCCGGAGAGCCGAGCTGTTTATATAGCGACGTGATTCGCCGCTGTACGTTTTCGTTGAACGGAATCTGGCGCGTCTTGCCGGTTTTCTGTTCGATTTTGTAGAGTGCGTCTCTTTCGAGTACGTCTTTCCATGTCATGGAAAGAACGTCTGACACACGGCAGGCGGTACAGAAAGAGATGCAGCAATAGAGTTCCCAGAGGTAGTTGCCGTCCTCGTGAAGGCCGGAAAGCAGGCGGATGAAATCATTGAATTCCAGCGGTTCGGCGGTGGTTATTTGACCTTTGACTGACATAGGCATATAGGATTTATGTTAATAATGCGGCATCACATGCCTGTTTGAGGTATCGGGGGTTCCTGAAAAAGGGACATAACTTTCGCCCACGTTTCCCGCGTCCGGAAATAATCGTCGTAGCCTTCTTGATTGATGAAGAAGACGTAAGGCGGAATATCGGCCTGTTTGAAGAGGTTGTACTCTTTTTCGTCGAGTTTGCGGACAGTGGGAAGTCCCGTTCGGCATAGGGCTTCATTGACGATCCATGCTCCCCGGAAGTTATCCATCCGGAGCGAGTCGATGCAGACCACTTCGCCCACACAGCCGTTTATCAGGAAGTTGCACACGCACATCAGACAGCAGGTGTAGTCGATGTCCCATGCGACCAGATAGCTTTGCGGTCGGTCGGCCTTGGCCGCTAACAGCGTCCGGCCACTGCCTGCCGTAGGGTCGCACACTGAAATGATTTTGGACGGCGATTCTTGCTTGCCCGTAGCTATCTTCGACATAAGGTCGGTGATGTGCATGGGTGTGAAGAACTGGCCTTTCTGTTGCTGGCCGCGCTGGGAGGTCAGAGCCATGAACAGGTCGCCGAAAGCATCGTACCAGCCGTGCCGTCCGATCTGCTGCGACATGATTTGTATCCATGTGACGTACATGTCGTAGAATACTTTGGTCTGCTCTTTATTGTACCTCCAATCGGAGAGCGGAGGCGTGTCGGGAAGCGAGAACCCGTGGATGATGTAGCGCAGCAGGTCCTGAAAGACGGTCTTAACGTCCAAGCCGTTCCGATACGTGAAGTCGTTGATTTGTTTCTCCAGTTCCCGGACTTCTTCCGGGGCGTTGTATCCTTTACTCATAACAGTTGAAGAATAAAAAAGGCGGAGAACTTTCGCTCTCCGCCTCAGGTGAATAAATCGTGCTTACTATGTCGTTTCATCGGGTATTTCATTACCCGTATAAGGATGATATAACGGGGTGTTACCGACAGCTTCAGCGTCAATGGCAAAGCTGCCGAGCTCCACATCATAGAAGAGTTCCATTTTCATCGGTTCGGTGGCGGCGATGTGTTCGGCCTCCGATTGCGACAGGCCGGAAATCATCAGGTTTTTCACCCTTTTTCGGAAAGTCTTCGGGTTGGTTTGAGGTGTCGTCCAAACCTCAACGATTTCCTCTTCGTCATCGGTAATGGCGACAGAGTGGTCGAGAGTATGTAATTCTTTCATCATTTTGGTTCCTCCTACTCTTCGTCCCAATAGTTCTTCTTGTACAGCTCCCGCTGCTGGTCGAAAGACAAGGAACTCCACCATGCGTCGAGGTCCTCGGCATCGCCGGACAGCCGTTTGTTTTCTTCCAGATCAAGGTGTTTCCACCATTGGTACATTCGTTCTTTGTACTCTTTCAATGAGACGAAATAGTGAGCCTCTTCACACGAGTCGCACCAAAAATCGTCACTGGAATCATCAATGTCCGAGATGTGTTCATTCGTGTTGCCATCGACCCATGCCCGTATCTGAATGTCACGGGAACCGCAACATTCGCATACATTGATTTGGCTTTCATCTTCCTCCTCCCTTTCGGTAACGAACCTTTGTCCGTCATAGAGTTCGCACGCCCGTTCCACGATTTTGTCGCGGGCGTTGTTGCCCAGTTCAGCATAGAAGCGTTCGGCTGCACCCGATAACGTGGCGCTGCTCAGACCGCACCATTTTGCCCAGAAATGGCCGGACATGCTTCCGAATACGGTTTCGCATTCCGCTTTACTCCAGCGGTTCCACATGTAGTAGAAGAAGCTGGAGACGATGTTTTCATTTGTTCGTTTCATATTTTCAGATGTTTTAGAACCAAGAGATGAGAACCCAATCATTGCTCGGGTCGCTTTCTTCGATCAGGAGGTCGAGCACATTTATAAAGTCTTCTTTGCTTGTTCGTGCTCGGTTCAACTCCTCGTGAAATTCCTCGGCATGTGCCTGATATGTTTCATTTTCCTCACCAATGATCGTTCGCAAGCGTTCCAATTCAATGCGTTGAACTTCGTAATCGTCATCGAACTCGTCTTCTGCCGAATTGGCGATATCGAACATTGACAGGATGTTGTAAAATGCTTCTTGTCCGTCACCGCCGAACATTCCGTGGTTGCAATTCATGTATTCGATGCGGTAGATTTTTCCGGTGTGTAAACTTCTGCTCATGTTGTATAGATTTTTATTGTCGGTCAAAAAATGAAACCGACGATGACACGCTTGTCGCCGGAGAGTAACCGTTCGTGATTTACATCATCGTATTTGTAGGTGATGTATTTCTTTACTTCACGGATATATTCTCCACGTACCCAGACCGGAGCGGATTCGCGGTCTGAGAGACAGAAAAGCTCTCCTTTTCTGAGTTTTCGGATTGGTTTCTGCTCCATGCCATCAGTCGTTTATTTATGCGGCTATTCCGAGTTGTCGGGCGGCATTCCGCATTTCTTCGTATCTGATGCGATGACAACCGGCCGTCAGAATGTCGTTCTTGTATGAATTGATACTCCAATTATGGTTGTTGGCATCATGAACAAGGTCATGTCGGAAGTCGGCTTCGTTTTTGTGAAACAGTTCGACCAATTTCCAAAGGCGGACAGCTTCCTCCGCCTTAACCTGAATGCCCATTGAGGTTTCGATCTGTCCGTTGCGTACCCGGAGCAACGCATTAAAGTCAAGACCGTAAGGGAGGGTGAACCATCTATTCGAGATTTCTCCCGAATACCACAGTTCTTTTTTCTCCTCGAAAGACATGTTGGCTATACGGTGTCGTTCCTCTTCCTCACGCAACCATCTCTCACGACGTTCGGCATACCGCTGTTCTCGTAGTTCTTCATTACGACGATTGATTGCGTCCTGCCGTTCTTTGCGTTCAGCAAAATGCTCCCACAGCAGCGGATCACCGGTACGGTCGATAAAGAGTTGAGAGAGCCGGGCTTTGTATTCTGCAACTGCTGTGGGTTGAAGCAGACCGCGTGCAAGAATATCGAGGAACAATTCCTGATATTCTGACTTGTTTTCTCTCGGCAGTTCACTGCAATAACGAGGTCGTTCGCCTGTTACGGTCCAGAATTTCGTAATGTCTTTTTTGGCGGTACTGCTCAATTTGGCCAGGACCGGCATGAGCCAGCGACCGGTTGCAGACTTTTGCCGTTTGTCAAGTCCCCAGAATTCAATCCAGCGACCGATGTTGAGCAGGCATTCTTTGACATGTTCCGTATAATTTTGGGTACGGGATTTCTGTTGTGCATTGATGTATTCACTGATTTTTTCCACCTGATCGACAATGTAATATGCCGATTCGTAATAGCTGTATTCCGACAGCCTGTCGTTGTGTAGGGAAACCGACCGGGGCGTGTAGAAAATCAGTTCTCCGTAGGGAATCGCTTTCCGCACCATGCCCATGTGTTTGCAGGTGGTGTTGGAATAGGTCCGGGTTGTTACCAGATAGGCTCTTTGCCCTTGTTGATTTGCTTCTACCGAGGCACATCGGAAATGTGACCCATAGGAATAAATATCCTTGCCCTCGAAGTAGAAGTTGCGCCCATTCCGTGCGCTATCCTGACTTTGATGTGCCCATAGGTGGGCGACCATCGGGGCATCTACGACGTATCTCATGATGTTTCTGTTTTATCTGTTGAAGAATAGTTGAAAATGAAAAAGAGAAGGCGATGACCTTCTCTCGTGTTAATTTTTATAGTTGTTCGAGAACCTTCCGGAGGAATTTTTTGCTCAGTACCTGTTTGCAAACAGTGACACCGGACCACCCGTTACCGGAGTTCTTGTCGAGCAGTTCCCTTATGAATGTCAGCCAATCTTTGACCGGTTTTTTGTTCAGTACGACCAACAGGCGTTCCGCTTGAATCGTCCAGTCGTGGAATTCCGGAGACCAAGGGGCGTTTATCAGTTCGGACATGGGAATCGTGAACATGTTTTTCCCGATTGACTTGACTGCCGGATTTTGCCCTACGCTGCGCACGGTATCGGCAATGGCCTGTTCGATACGTTTTTTCTCCCGTTTATACTGTTCTTCCAAACGGTCGAGTGCGTTGATTTGGTCTGCTAAAATACCCATCCGACAAAAGGTCTTTTTATCCCGAGTTCCTCGCTGGCCTCATCGCTTCCGCAATCACATTTGCCGACGGGCTTTCCTGAGCCGCATTTGCAGAGATCGATGCCCCAATGGTTGACGCAATGATTGCAATTACAGAAGACCTGCGGCAGATGTTCTCCCGTGAATCCGATACGGTTGAAAACTTCGCGACTCATACTGTTACTTGCGCCGTTCTCAAATGTTACGGTCATCGCTCCGCATACACATTCCTGAATATATTGTACCTGTATCATGTCACGCGGATTTGAGTTGGAATTCGATGCCGGAAGGCAGTTTGGAATAGTCCACTTTTTTCAGGAAGCGGTCAAATTGTTCCTGGGTAACAATGTCGTTCTTGGAAGCATAGTCCCGCCAGTTGAATACGCCCGTGTTTCGATGGTCGTAGTAGATGAAGTTGTCGAGTGGCATCCCACAGCGAAGCACGTGGAGTTTGACGGCGAGTTCCTGATCGATTTTCGCCTTTTCATTTGCCGCATGGGTTTTAAGGTCTTCTATTTTCTTCCGTTTGGCGGCAAGCAGGGCTTCGTGTCTGCGTTTTTTGATGTTGGCGGGCAGATAATACCCTTCGGCAATTCGGGATTCCACAAGTTGGAATTCTTCCTCTGTGAGAGGGGTGAATTGATAGCGAACGGAGGTGTCCTCAAATTGTTCTCCGGTCAGTGCTTCGAGTTGTTTGATTGCGGCGCGGGCTTCCTCCTCCCAACGAGCGGGTATTCCCATCGTCTGAAGCAGGTAGGTAAAGTAAAGTTGGTCTTCCGCCTCACGAAGGAATCGGTCGTACTCTTGTTGGGTAATACGGAGTTCGCTCATTGTAACCTCCTTGGAGCTGTTTCGCAGGTGGTAGAATCCGTTGCCTTGCGCATACATCGGTGCTCCTTTGGCATCGCACAAGTGTAAGGCGATGAACGGACGCAGTTCGGGAAAGGCCACTGCAATTTGTTCATGGCAACACCCTGCCATGCACCATTTCCAGACGCCGTATTTGTCCTTTTCGTAGATGGTTGCTGTAATGCCGAAGTCGGCATGACCGTTGCGGCAGTCATCGTCGAGCCGCACCTTAACGTCTATTTTGTAGCCGTTTATGATTTTTGTTGCGTTATATTTCAGTTTATCAGCCATTGCGGTATGTGTTAGTTTGTTGATAATGCAAATTCCGGGAATGGGAGCTCCAGACCGAATGTGCGAAGATGTCCGGCTTGTTTTTGTCGGTTGTCCTCGGCAATTTTATCATCGATGTACGCCTGGCATTCGCTTTTGAGCTGGTCGAGTCCGTCATCACCGAAGAATCCCCAGCAACTGTCCAGAATTTCCGTGTCGTCATCTTCCGGCGTAACCTGAAATCCGTACACTTCACCGTGCAGGTATTCATTGTACGTGTCGATTTCATTTTGGAGGTATTCCTCGATTTTCTTGCGGCGGGATTGCGTGAGCACTTTCCAGCCGTATTCTTTTTTTACCTGTTCAACACTGACCGCCACAATCCCGAACCATCCGCTGTCCCATTGGCACGAGAAGGGGCCGGATGAAATGCTGAGACCACTATGGTCATAGAGGAAAAGATTCAAAGCGACGTGTTTTTGCAGGAATGATTTCCGAATGTTTCCGGGGCGGCCGTCGCATACTTCGTCGAAGTCGAAATGTTCGTCGAACTCCTTTTCGGGACGGTAACGCCAGTGTGCCGTGTAGAATGTGCCGAGGTTGCTCCACTCGCGCGGACTTTCGGGACAGTCATCGTAGTAGATATTGATGTGGTGTCCTTTATAGGTTATTTGTTCGTATCTGTTCATATCAGTATGTATAAGCAATTTCCAACTCGCTTTCGTAATTCTCGAAAGCTATTAGGTTCTCTTCGTCCGTCACATCCTGATCCCAGAACAGTTCGACAAAACGCTCTATCACATCCCGCATGGCGCGGGTGTATTGTTGGAGGTATTTTACGGCCCTCGCGCGCCAATCTGTCGTTTTGTATTGCATGATGATTTATGTTTTTGATTGTTCATTCAAATGTCGTTTCGATAGTCGAGCAGGTATTGCTCGAAATGGTTCTCACAAATGATTTGGTTACGGTCGATGTCTGCGGAGAAATCATCCCACTTGTAACCGTAATCTTTCAGTAATTCTTCCTGCTCCGACCGGCTGAAATCCGTCACGTCGATTTCGCCTTCCCGCCAAAGCATGTTGTCCGTTGCGAATTTTCGGACCTCGGGCACATTGTGCGCATCGTGCAGAAATTCTGTCGGGTATCCGAGATACCGCTGATAAATCCGATTGGATTCCGTTTCAGCACACGGTAACAAGTCTCGGTGGCCGGTGTTCGGCTCACAATACCAGAATACCGTATCCGATATTTTCAGGCAGAATTGCAGCTGGTCGGGATCGGTGCATTGAATGTCCGGGTTAAGAAGCCGCTTCATGCGATTTCAAATTGTACCGAGAAGTGGAATTCTTTTCGGAGGTGAACAATTTCCGCCATTGTTTCAGGGTCTTTCCCGTATGGGTAGAAGATTGTGAACTGGCGGGTCAGGCACCGGATGCCTTTCTTTCGCAGTTTGTACAGCAGGTACGCCCTGCGTCTGAGTTGTTTCTTATTCATTGTCGTTACATTTTTAGAGGATACATAATGATGCGATTACCGATGTGGGGCATGGCTTTATCCGTTCGATGTATGGTCTTCCGGAAGGATCCTGAGGCACGGCGTGTAGCCAGCGCCTCAGGATCCTGTCAAGGAAGACGAACTGAAAGTTTTCGGTCCATCACATCAAGCCTGCCAGGCGATGACGGCTTACTTCCTACGCCACTGGGCCATCTTCTTTTTGATGTCGATGCCGTTGTCGTCGAGCATCTTTTTCAGTGCGGCAAGCAGGCGCCAACCATTGCCGTTCTTATACTCTTCGGCCTTGGCCGAGAGGAATGCGAGCGACTGGTATTTGTCCAGCCGTCGCCCGTTGTCGTCGATGGCCGTACAGTTGTGAAAGCGGATGAGGTTTTGCATCGTGTAGAATGCGCCGGTGCCCTTGTAGGCATCTATCCACGCCTTGCTTTGAGGTGTGGCGTGCTTCATCTTGAACCGCTTGTCGTTGAACTTCTTCACGGCATTGTAGAGCTGGGTGGCATTTTTAGCCGCTCCGATATGGTACGCTGCAAGACGCAGCGGGCTGTAGAGTTTGGAGTGCAGGTCCTGCACGAAAATGTTGTGGCCGCCGAGACGTTTGTAAGGAATGCCCTTGCATTTCTTGACCGGCAGGCCATCGACATGCGCTTTCAGGTGTTCGATGTAATCTTCCGCCAGAGCCGTAGCGACCTTGACGTTGAACCAGCGATTCCTGTCCGCGAAGTTCTCGGGGTCGTTTCGCTCCATCTTCATCTGTGCACGCAGTTCGTCGAGCAGCATTTTCCACTGGTACTCATAGCCCAGACGGTGGATCATCTCGGTCACGCCGACCGGACTCCAAGCGCCGTAGTCCTTGTAGGAGAGCATGTGGAACATCTGCGCCATGACGAAGCGGCGGAACAGACGGCGGTTGGGTACGGTTCCCTTTTCGAGGATGTAATCGAAAATCGGGTCATCGTCGTCCAGAATCGACAATTTGCCGTTCCTGTTCGAGGCGACATAATCGCCGCCGTTGGCTCCCTGCATAGCGAACAGGCAGCTCACGTCCACGCCGACACTGCGGAGTGCCTCGATGCGTTCGTGCGCCGTTTTGGGCAGCTGTGCCTGTTTGTTTGATACCGCAGGGTTTTCTGCGATGGTAACTTTTTTGCCTGCGATTGCAAGTTCCGTCCCGCATGTCGGGCACGTAACATTCGTCTCTTGTTTTTTCCTCATGATTAAATAGTTGATTGATTATTATTCGGCTCTACCCATTGTCTGAGTATTACCAGGTCCTTGTCTTCTTGGCTCTGCCAGAACCACCGTCCGAACTTCTCGGGATTCCATTTGAAGCCGCCGAGCAGTTGGCAGAGGATGAATAGTTCCAGCTCGATTTGTGATTTGTCGCGCCGCTCGCCATAGAGCATGTCGTCGTCACTCAATTCTCTTTCCGGCAATGCCATGAAATAGCGGCGCGATGTACTCTCGCTGCGTTCCGACGGAATCGAGTGCTTGTACCGACGGTACAGTTCTTCCACTTTCGAGAAGAACTCTTCTTCACTGCAATGCGGCACTCCGAGAACGCCTTCATACGAGCCGTCCCGAATGACGTACTTGCCGTTTACTTTGAGGCTTCGCGTTTGGAAATCAACCTTGAAATGCGCCCCGTTTTCTACGGCACGGACAGTTTCCTGATAGATATTGTCCATAGCTCCTACGAATTGGCCATGTCCGTTCTCCTGAAAGCGGGAATACTCAGCTTCAGGTTGTCGTTAATCAGGAATTTCCTGTCGCACTCGCAAATGATGTGGGTGTCCGTTACCCGTTTGATTCTCCGTGTAACTTCGTCATGGGAGGTGTAAGGCTTCCCGTCCTTGGTCCCGTTATCTATATCTCCCGAGATATGATACCAGTTTCCGATTTCAATGTCTTTTACGTTCATTTTTTATCTGGTTAAATTGTTTGTCATTTTATGTACTCGAATCGCTGACGCATGGCTTTATAGCTCTGATGAATACAGTAGGTCCTGGATCCAGAACCAGGTAATCGCCTGGTCAGGATCCAGGTAGAATACTGTATGTTAAATTCGATTCCTCGTGCAAAATCGGGCTGCGTTGCCCGCAAGTCTCAATCAGGCCGGCACATTGCTTTATCAAGTCGATATGAGCAGCTATTCAGCTACGGACCTTGTCCACAGGCATCTAATCAGATGCCTTGGACTACGGTCCTTGATGTTATTAGCTGCACCATTAAACTCCTGACCTTGACCTTTTCACTTTGTGCTAAGTTTTGCGGTTCTTAGGATTGCGGCACGTTGCTCTAATAGGTCGATGTGCGCCGCGATTTGAAGTCCGGGCAGCGACGTCGTGTTCCTGATAGTGAATAACGACGTCTTTGCCGGGACTTCATTGCTTGCGGCACGCTGATTCTTGTCCCCTGAACCGCAGTATTCCGTGCTGAAAAAATCTCATTCGGACGGTACATTCCTTTATTTTTCTGATGTGCGCTGCTCTGTTCTGCGGGCCTGATATGTCCTCATCTCCGCTCGGAGATGAGGAGGTATGTGGCCACAAGTTCAAGAGCTGCATAACTGAAATTCCGACCTTGACTTTTTTTTGTAGCTGTGTACTCAGCTTCTCATGATTCTCAGAATATCGGCACATTGCTTTATTGTTTTGATGTATGCCAGTTTCGGAAGCCGGATGATCGCCGTCGTATGACGTTAGGGATACGACGGCGCCGGACGGGCTGTATCGAAACTTGGCATGTTGAATCATATTCCTTGAATCACCGCGCTTTCGTGCTAAAGGGGAAGTTCTCATAATGACAGACACATTTCTTTACTTGTTTGATGTTGCCCGCGAGAGCCCAGCTCTTGAGGAGTCTGAAGGTGATGGTCCGATCACCTTCAAGACTCTCGATAGAGCTGGGTTACACACGCGGGAATCTCAATCTCATTCCTCGAACTTCTGCTGATGTGTTTCAGTTTCTTTCGTGCAGATGTCTGGCCGGATGGCACATTACTTTATCACTTTGATGGTTACAGGCTATTGCCAGAAGAAATCCTGAGTGAAACCGGTCGATAAACCGGATTTCACTCAGGATAATTCTGGTTAAATTACCTGTAATATGAATTCCAGCCCTTCATCAGCTTGCCGTGTACTCGGCATTGTTACAGTGATGCTACCAGCGTGTTGTACACAGCCCGACTTGTCAGCAGTGCATTCCTCATGCAGCCAATCGTCAGATAGCCGGGGATGTTGCCTCCGGTTTTGGAACGGTTCGCTTTCACATTGCGTCCCCGTCCCCGGACGATACATCCGTCAGACTTGTTTCTGACATATCCCAGGCCACCGATCTTGCGCTTGCCGGTTGCAACTGCCCGCAGACAATCCATGACAAACAGATTCAGTTCGTCAAGGTCTTTTCGCACGTTGCATACGGGAAGAATCTGTGTCGCCCAACTGAACTCGCCGTTGCCCTTGTACAGGTAACGGTTCACGGCATGGACGGCTTTCGTCAGCGTCGTGTCCCGACAGCGAATCGTTCGTTGTTCAATCTCTTTCTGGAAGGTTTTGATACGGCTGGACGAGAGCGAAATCATCTTGCCTTTGATGCTGTACCCGAGAAATTTGAACCAGTTGTCCGCTGTCAGGTACTCCACCTTTTTCGGATTGAGTTTCATGGACTTCTCGGCAAGTCGCTGTTGGAGCAGTTCCATTGCTTTTTCATAGTCGGCACCGACAAAGAGCATGTCATCCGAATAGCGGACATAGTAGCCGTTCAGTTCCGACAATTCTTCATCGAGGCCATACAGGAGTACATCGGCCAGCCAGCTCGCTACGGCGCAGCCCTGTTTGAGGGACTGGTATTGACTTCGGAGTCTGTTTTCCTCATCGAAATACAGGTCCGAATGATAATATTTCCGCAGTACGTCGATTAAAACGGAATGACCGTGTTTGGCCTCAACCTTATCGAATGCCTCATCGACGAATTGAATCGGCACGCTGTCGAAGTATTTGGAAAGGTCTGATTTCCAGCCCAGAACTCCGTTCTTTGCGGCGTTCACGATCTGATGGCTGACCTCGGTAACCACTCGGCCGCAGCCTATTCCTGTCTGGTAGGATTTGCAGGTTTCGTGGAGCATTTCAGGCATCAGGTCGAACAGTAGGTCGTTGGCGATACTGAGTATCACACGGTCCATCGGCTCGTTTACATACACCGTGCGGAACTCGCCGTTGTCTTTGGGGATTTGAGCCGTATGGGGCGGCGAGATTTCATAGTTTCCCAGCATCATAGCTTTAGCCATTGCCAGCCGGGTATGTTCGTCGGTCAACCGGATGAGCTGGTCTTTCCGGATATCTTTGCCCACACCTTTCTCGATTGCTTTCGTCCATCGCTCGATGTCGAAAAACATTTGCAATATCTTATCTGCCATTTACAAGTTAATCATATTGTTAGAAAGTTAATCTTTGTCTTTATGCTCGGATTGCCACAGCCGATATGCCCTCTCGTTGCGTTTTTTCGGGCTTAATTTTTTGCAGGTTTTGCAAAACGCATTAAATAATCCCTGACTGATGTATTCCTCTCGGGTAATAGGTTCTCCGCATCATTCACATCTGTATTTTTTATCTGCACCTGACATAGCTATTTGATTTGTTTGTTATCACACACGAGCACATCCCCGACAATGTAGTCCGATACACTCGGGTGGTTTTCTTTGAAAATGCGGGTTGCCGCAGGATTGTATGCGAGGTCATTTATTTTCCCCTCTTCGTTCACGACCATGATTTCCGTTTCATTCAGAAATACAAGTTCGATGTCTCCGCCGACTATTGCCTGCATTTCTTTCAGCGTAAAGTCGGTCCCATTGGCAGGTTGCACCGATTGGCGCGCCCCGTTTGTTTTTATGATTGCTGCCATTTATTTCTTATGTGTAAAAGTTATTATGGTTTGACCGTCATAACCGAATTTTGCTTTTAGGCCAAAAGCCTCGGCATCGGAACTGATGCAGCAGATGTCCCAAATATTTAGTTCATGGGCACAGGTTATGACAGTGTTGTTTTCTGAGATAAGCGGTGATTTGCCTTTCAGCACAGCACCGCCGCATATTCCGCGCAGGATTACTCCGCGCTGGTGGGTTGTAAGTTCTTTTGTTTCCATCGGCAAATCGGAATTTGTTAAAGAATAGATGCTATCCGAATAATCCGGTCGGAATTCGGACATATTTTTTTTTGTCGGCATACGTTCAAACTGCACGTATCCGTTTCATGCTGTTATCTGTTTCAGAATCCGAAACAAGGAGCACACGGAGCCGTCAGCACGCGGATTCCGACCCAGACAAGCAAGAGCAAGCCTGCGACAAACACCGTGTTCAGAATGGCATCCTGCCGTTTGCGGGCAAAGGCGATTATCTTTTTCATGGCTTTGATTATTACGGTTCGACTACAATCGGGCATAAAAAAGGCACGAGTTTTCCGCCCGTGCCTGCACCGATATATTTCACACTATGCTATGCCGCCGGTGTCGGTGTCGGCGTCGGTGGCAGTGTCGGCATTTTGATGATACGGCAACTCTCGCCCGTGAGCACACGATATACCCGCACGAGCCTTCGCCCGCGAAAACTGCTGACCGTAACGCTTTTCACACCTCTTGAAGCCAGAGTTGCAAGCACACCTCCGGCACTTTTCAATTTGTCGAAACTGCCGTAACTCTCGGTTCCGGCATTATTATATAATTCTATCATTGTCATTCGATTTTAGTGCATGATTGGATTACCGAACTCACATGAATATCGGCAGCGGCTTTACGAGCCAATCGGGCTGACCGGCATGGAAACACTTGTCAGCACGCCTTTGCGCTTCTTTCGCACGGATGCGCCGAGGCTTTTTAGATTGTTTTTGCGGCACACCTTTTGCCCGCAATTTTTCTCCGGCATCGGGTGTTTTCGCCTCTTTAGGCACACGCCAACGGCCGTTGAACGTTGCCGTATAGATGCGTTGCAACTCCGTGCCTTTGTAGCACATGACCAGTACGGCAGGCGGTTCGCCGGCAATTTCGCCTTTTGCCCGCAGCTTGTCGAGCGTGTCTTTGGCCGCCTTGAAATGGGCATAACGCCCGTAATTGCGAGTGCGGTCTTCGCTGTATATTTCAATCATACACTCAGGTTTGTTACATTAGTTTTTTGAGAAATTTCCAAGCCTGCGGGCCGTATCTCCGGCACACGAAATTCTCTAACGATTCGGTGCGTTCATACCCGCAATTCTGGCATAAGTACCGCACAAATTTGTGCGTGATGAAGTGCAGCATTCCCGTTTCATGGCTTTTGCAGCGGTCGAAGTACGGAGAGATGCCGAGCGCAAAGTGGGCAGAAAAATTCTCCGCCACTTCATTGAAAGCAATGAGTTTATACATAACATGAAACAAAAAGGACAGCGCACATTTTCTGCACGCTGTCTTGCTTCGATTGTATAGGGTTCGTTATGCCGTTACGCTGCAATCGCTACGGTTTCCGCTCCGCTTCTCGGTTTTCTGCCACGCCTGCGGGCTGGCTGTTCCGCCACCGTTTCGGCAACGGCTACGGGCGTCGCACTTTCGGCGACAACTTGTTCGGCAGGCTGTTCGGTCTGCACCTCTTCGGGCTGGGCGATGTCTTTGGGCAGTTCCACACGGAAATTCAGTGCCTCCATGAGTGCTTTGGTGGCATTGTGGATGTACTTCTTGCGGTCGCGGGCGGAGCGTTCCAAGTCCTTTTTGGTCGGCATTAACCCGATTCGTGCCCAGACACTTGCATCGAGGTCGAAGACTTTGACCGTAATGCCTGCGGAGGTGCGAATGATGAGCCGGTGCGGAGTTCCTGCACGGAGTTTCGAGCGGATACCGTCATTCGATTCACGGAGCAGCGATTCTTTGGTCTTCACTTCCCAGAATGTCGTCACCACGTTGCGCAGTACACGGAACATTTCGTCCTGCGTTTTCACGGTCGCTTCGTAATCGGCACCGAAAAAGTGCATAGCCGTGTTCTTGCCGTCTTTGCCGGCATACTCGAAAACCACACCTGCGGCATTAACTGCCATGTTTGCAAACTGTTCTGCATTTAACTTGCTGATTGCCATAATGATAAAATTTAGTTGATTTCTATGCGATAGTGCATATTGCGGGCACTGCGGAATCGAACCGCACGTCCTGCGGATAGCAAAACGGCACGACCTGTGCGCGCCCAAAAATCGCACGCTACCTTTCACCCGATAGCGTGCAGATTTCATCTCAATTTGCACCTCACTAAAACGCGCCCTATACTCGCTATTTCGGAAAAAAGCCCTACATTTGCATTGTTCACACGCAAAGGCGGTTTTCCGCTGTCATGGCAAGCCCGACATACTCCAATTTCGACGGGTGCTTCTTTGGCACGTCCCCCGTCTTTTCCAACGGGGCAGCTAACATTCGGGCGGTTGGCGGCTGGTGATTATGGGCATGACATTGGCAATGCTCTTTTCTCAAGCTCCGTGCGGATTGCTTTTACCGCATAGCGATTTTTATCTCCGGCTGCGCAAGGGCAGACTTATGGCATTATTTTATCGCCTCCCTTTTTCCATACGACTCTCGCCCTCCCAAAATCACGGGTTTTGCGTATGCGGACAAAATACACGTATTTCGACCGTTCCGACTTGCTACATTGGTTTGTAGTCCTGCGCGGTGTGGTTATTTAACACCCTATTTAATCGCTCCATAGCGAACAGGCGAATTTTCGTTTGTCCGAGCCACGAAAATAGGTTTCCCACAAAAAAGGCTCTTTGTTTCTCGCTGTTGCGGTTTTTGCTGTCTGTTTCTTACTTACTGACTTTTTTTGTTTTTACTATTTACAGACTTGTTGCGGTTGTTCCGCTTTTGAAAGTCTGTATATTTTTTGTTTCTGTTTTCCCCGTCTGTTTGTCGGGGCTGTTTCCCTTTCGGGTTCAATTCAACTCTAAAACAAATTTTTCAATCCTCCAAATAATTTTTTTCGTCCGACTGAAAAAACGGCTCTAAAATGAGAGTGGACGCCCGCGCGCGAGGGTTGTTTTTATTTAATTGAAAATCAATCACTTGTAAAAAAAGTGAAAAAATTTTTTCAAAAAAATCGGGGTTCAACGTTCAAAAACAGAATGAAAGAAAAACTATATATATTGACAGTCAATTATTTGCGAGTTAAAACAGACTAAAAATAAGAGTGAAAAAAATTTTTGCTTTCAATCCGAAAGAAACAAAGGTCTATTTATAGACTTTTAGTTTCACTTTTCTACAAAGTGAAGGTAATAAAACGCTGAATAACAGCACACTAATAATTTTTGAAAAGAACGAGGTGGGTACTGCCCCCGGTGCGGATTCGATACGCGCCCTACGGCCTGATTTTCAAGTCCCGTTTTTAGCTCTGACTTTTTTGTTCAAAGTTCGGCACAGTTTCGGGGGATTATTTGTTCAAAACAGAACAGGATTTGCAGCGGGAGAAGCCGTCCGAGCATAGACAGACTTTACAAGAATCCATTTGCCTGCCGACTTTGCATTGGCGGGTTCTCTCAATGCCCATCATTTCGTATTATGGCTGACACGGTTATGCGGAGAATCTTGTTTACTAAAACATTCCAAAATGGGGCATTAAAACAGATGGTCGCATATACAGTCTTGCATAGGAATTTGTACGCTAATGAATTATCGAATTTTTTGTCGAAACTTTTATTAGGTTTCTCAAAAAAGAAAATTAAAAATTAATGGCTCCATTTTGAGACAATCGTGTATATTTGCGCAAAGTAAACCTGTATATAATTTATAGATGCAAATACCGGATGAGTAAAAGCAAGTCGGCAATCCATGATTTCTTCCGATGTTACAGACCGAAGAATGAGACGCATGAACTGGCCATAGCGCAGTTTTGTGCCCAGCGACGCTTTGTCGTCTCTATCGACGCGACACCCGACAAACGGTTGCCCGTAACATACGAAGAGTTCCGGCAATGGTTCGAGACGGATACGCCCCGGCGCGGTGATGTCGTGAACCTTGTGGGGCAAGGGATTTCGGGGATTGTCGAAACGGTGGGTGTAAACCAATCCGTGTGCCTGTACGTCTCCATCAGAGGTGATGAACTGAACGCCTCTTCCGGATGCTTCGACTACACCTCGTTGGAAATCGCCGACAAGGAGACGGTTCTCCGTCTGCAACGGGCTCTTTACAGGGAAGGGCTGGTTTGGAACCGGTGGCGCAACAGAATCAGGCCACGCGAAATTCCCAAAGAGAATGTCCAGTACCAGATCAGCGTATTGGGTCGGAAAATCGGCTACGGCGTGTTTCGGGGAATCGATGCCGAGGGGCGGATTGTCATGTACTGCATGAAACCGGAAAACGGGCCGGTGCGTTATTCGCTGCGGGAGGTTGTCGGCCCGGCAGAGGATTACCAGTTGGAGCCTATCAATGTGGGACAGCGTGAGGAACTGGCGAAAGAACTGGAAAAGGCCGGTGTTCTTTGGAACGGGTTTTACAAGCGGATCGAGCCTGTCAATTATCTGGCTCCGGCGGGAAAAGGCTACTACTACCTGGATGAGTTCTGGGAGGTATGCAGGACTATCGAGCAGGGCAAGGCCAAAGGTGCGAAGTATTTCAATACCGGGAACTATTCCCGGTATCGGGAACCGATGGAGGAACTCCGGAGGTATCTTTTCAGTGAGCTGGGTATAGGTGCTGTTTCCCGTTCTGAAGAGGCCGAGTATTACTACTTGAAAGAGTTCTGGAAGGTCTGCAAGACGACGGATAAAGGACGACGAAGAGATATAAAGCGAGCCAAAGCCGGTAACTACTCCACCGATGAAGAGAGCATAAAAGAACTTGCCTTACGGTTACAGGAGAAACGGAAGGAACAACTGTCCCGTTATCCGTTAAAGGGATAGCCGTTTTACAATCATCTGCTATCCGTCACGCCTTGTAGCTGGAGAAGTAAATCCCGCTTTGGAATTTCTGTATCGGTATTCTCTATCTTCTTCTAAAGAAGAAGCAAGGTGGAGGGTATAAATAAAGCACTTCCGCTACGCTCCAGTGTTTATTTATACCCTTTAATGCTCACCCCTAAAGGGGTTCGCTCTGTTTTTCTTTTAGTAGATAAAAAAAGAAAAGTAAGATAGTAGTATAGTATATATAATATATTACTGCATCTTACTTTTCTGTATTTATAGAACCAGAAATAGGTGTCGGTCAGCCTCCATCGGGACTTTTTCTATGCCCGTAGGTCTGCTCGAACTTCTCCCTGAAAGCCTTCACCTGCTCCTTGGGCAGATAACGGCGCACCTCGCCGCAAAGCCGGTCATACTCCTCCAGAGGGAGCGTGTCGAGGTCTGCTATTTCAATCTCCACGTCCGGATGTAACCTGCGGAAATAGAATCCCGCCGCCTGTGCGTATTCGCCTTTGCAGGCCCGGCTGACCGTCTTGACGGATGTTCCGGTAATTTCGGCGCACGACTGCATCGACTTGAAGACGGCGATCAGTATGCGCGTGTGGCCGAACAGCAGCACTTGCTTCGGGTGCCGGAATGAACTGTTGCTTTTCCCTTTATGCTTCATGCGGTTTTCATTTTGTTATGCGTTGCAGGATTCGGGTAATGAGCGGGATGTTTTCCACGTCGATCCACTCTTTTGCCACGTTCCAACCCAGGGATTTGCCAAAACAGATGTTCTCTTCCGTGAGGATATGGTACGACAGGCGTCCTTCCGTCGGTTTGAGGTTCAGGTCGTGCAGTTCGCACAGCCCGTTTTTCCAGAATATGCAGCCGTGCTCCGTCTGGAGGACCTGCACCATCAGTATCGGGAACGGGATGGCTCCGACCAGCATACCGACAGCCCAGAATGTAATCCGCAGCCTTTCTTCATATCCGGCCTCTATCAGTCGCCAGATGTCCTCCGGCGTGCCCAGACAAGGGGTCAGGCATTGTCTCCGACAACGGGGACAGTCGCAGCTCACGGGATAGCGTCCCGTCGCCCTTGAAATCTTATCAGTCAGTTCCTTGCTCATACTGTCTCTTCCGGTTGTTGTCCGGCATTCCTTCTGTTCCACAATTCGATGATTTTCTCCCGACCGAGCAACGTCCACCGCTTACGGGTGCCGAATGCCCATCGTTTCTGGGTTTTGGGATTCGTCCAGTAGTACGGCACGTCGATTTGCCACTCCCGATATTCAGGCAGGACAGCCCATTGCCTTTTCACGAACCGACAAATGCCGCTATTTTCCAAAAACTGACTCATTCGGTTGGCCGAGATGCCGATTTCCCGGGCGAGTTGCGTGGGCGTGAAATAATCCACGCCTTCCGTCAGATGGCTGTATGGGTTTTCCACCCGGCGGTGTCCGGACGGCAGCTCGGGACGTTTAGGCGGTTCCCTGTTCCAGAGTTCGAGAATCCGGTCACGGCCGATCTTGCTCCATCGCTTCCGTGTCCCCGCCGCGTAGCACTTGCCGGTGCGCAGGTTGTTCCAGTAATACGGCATATCGATCTGCCAGCTTCGGTATGGCAGGAAGGCTATCCACTGGTTTTTCGAGAACTTGCAGATGCCTTTCTCGGCAAGGAACTGGTGCAACTGCCGGGGTGTCGTGTTGAGCTCCTGCGCGAGCCATGTCGTCGAATAGAAGTCCCGGCCCTCGATCAGGTTGTCGTAAAACTCTACCTTGTAGGAATCGGCGTCGATACGTTCCTGTTGCAGGTGTATCTCCCGCCGCTGGGCGACGATCAATTGCTGCGCCTCGTCGAGGCTTTGCGGCACGGGCAGATTCTCGGTGGTGTTCAGACCGCTTTCGGGTCGGGGTTCCAACGTGGCATAGCCCCGTGTCATCAGTTCGTTGATTTTCGTGTTGCACCATTGCGAGAACTCCGGCGACAACTGCCGTGCGAACTCCATCGCCAGCTCTTCATCGATCCATGTCGCCCCGTTGTTACGGCCGCGTGTGGTGAAAATCTGGCTGTCGAGGCTTTCCGAGATACCCTTCTCGACCAGATGCTGACGATAGCGGACGAAATCCGCCTTGCGCAGAATCTCTGCCGGCAACACGCCGAAGCTGCGTGCCATCTGCGTGGCGTTTATCATCATCTTGTTGTTGGCCGCGCGGAAAGAGATCGGATGGTCCTGATAGCTGAACACCACGTCTTCCTGCTGTGCGGGTTGCGTCGCCTTGGCAGACTGTATGGCCGCGTCTTCGAGCAGTTCGTTTAGCCAGGTCTCCACTGCGGCGCACTTCTTTGCCGCGATGGAGTTTTCACGTCGCATGGGTCGGATCAGCTTATAGACGTCGTAAGGACTGATGGCCCACATCTCGCGTCCTTTCTTGCGGAACGGAATCTGAATACTGGAGGGCAACTGGCGGATAGCCGCCTTGTCGGTCAGCATCTCCTCGCGCCCCAATACTTTGCAGAGGTCATGGAGATTTACCCATGCCAAGGTCTTGTCATCGTTGAACAGCACCCTGACCGGGTACTCTTCACATAGTATCGCATTGCTTTTCATCTTGTATTATTTTTCATTTTCTTTCTCTTCTAAATCACGTTGTTTACAGAATTTCCGGAACTCCTTGCGCCGCTCCTCATACGCCTGTCGCTTGTGGGCGGTCTCACGCACGGTGAAATAGCGGCGCTCCACACCGCATAGGCGGTCGTACTCCTGCAATGTCAGGTTGTCGAGGTCCGACAGCTCGATTTGCACATCGGGGTGCGCGTGCCGGAAATAGAAGCCTCCTGTGGCCACATACTTCCCGGTACAGGAGAACGATATGCTTTGGAGGTTGATGCCTGAAAAATCCGCCGCGCTGTGCAGCGAGCGCACCACGGCGATAAGTACATACGCTCCGTTGAAGACCAGCAACTGCTTCGACGGTAAAAATGGACCTTTCGTTTTCATAGCTCATCGGTATTTGGGGTGGAAAGCAGTTCTTCACGGGTAAACCGTTGCTGCGCCTGCATGAGGATGTAGGAGTCGGAACACGCGATTCCGGCCAGCAGCATCTGCGACATGCTTTCCAGCAGGTACACCCCGAATACGGGATCGACACAGCAGAGGAACGGCAGGGCGAAAGACTCTTCCGCCAGAGAGTGTCCCGTAGCGGCATCGACGGCAAAACATTCGTCCGGCGGTATGCCGTACATCTTGCCCAGATGGTCTATCCACAAGGCGAATCCTGCGGTAAATTCATCAATCTTTTCTTCCGGGTCCAGCTTCATGGATTGCAGGAAGTGTGTCATGTCAAAATAAGTCCGGGTATCAGTGGCGGTGAACAGCAAATCCGGAAACTCGCCGAACCGAAGTCTGAACCCTTGATGATTTTCTATTCTTCTCATTTTCTCAAAATATTGAATTTTGCAGGCAAATATATACTTTTCGGCTCGATTTTGACTATAAATTTGACGATAAATTTTATCGTTAATAATTCATTTATAGGTATTTACAAGCGACTTTCAGACGCAAAAACGAGCCAAAAATCTGTAAGTAACCGTCCGCCTATTTTGTATGGTAAACCGAACATATTGGAGCCGATTTGTTCGTATGGTCCGAGGGGGTCGGATAACCCATTTTTTCGGGATCAAACTATTCTTTTTGAAACCCGAAAAAAATGCAGGAAGAAGGAACATTCAACCACGAGTTGCTCGAAAGCATATTCCACACGTCGAAAAAAACGATTCAGGAATACGTGCGGGAAATCGAACGGCACAACCGCTACCGTTCGGTGCGCTCGAACATGCTGCTGGGAACCATCCTCGACGACCGGGCGCGTCTGATCGACCTGTACGATGCTTGCCTGCAACAGGATGCGCACATTCGTGCCGTCATCGAGACGCTCGAAAGCCAGATACTCGGAGACCGCTATATGCTCGCCCGTCTGAACGACAAGGGCAAATACGTCAAGGATGTGAAAGAGAGCCAGAAGATACAGGGCTCGCAGTTCGACAAAATCATCCGAGGCATCATCGAGGCCAAGCTCTACGGCTATACACTGCTGGAAATCATGCCTGATATCGATCCTGATACGGGACGGCTGAAAGAGGTGAACAGCATCGAACGCCGCAACGTCCTGCCCGAACAGGGCATCGTCGTCAAGCGGCAGGGTTTGTGGCTGCCGCACTGGGACATCCGCTCGGTCGCCTACCGGAAACGTTATGTGCTCATCAAGACGGGAGACCTGGGGCTTTTCTCGGCCACGACGCCGCTGATTCTCGCCAAAAAGTTCACGGTCGCCAACTACGTCAATTTCAGCCATACCTACGGCCAGCCCATCATCCACGGAAAGACCGTCAGCGAAAACAACATGGATCGCAAGCGTCTGGCGCAGGACATCTCCAATGCCGCCCAGAACAAAGTTATCGTAACAGGACTGGAAGACGAGGTGGACATCAAGACCTTCACCATGTCCAACAGCGAGAAGATATATACCGGACTGATCCAATTCGCCAACAAGGAGGTCTCGAACCTAATCCTCGGCTCCGAATCGATGGCCGGAGGCATGCAGTCGTATGTCGGCTCCACCAAAGCACATCAGGACATCTTCCGCGACCGTATCGAGGTGTACCGCCGCTACATCGAGAACGTGATGAACGAGCAGATCATCCCCCGGCTCGTGGCGATGGGCTATATCCCCGCCGGACTGGAATTCAAGTATTCCAACCGCATCGACATGAACAACGAGGACCGCATCAAGCTCTACTCGCTCATCACGGACAAGTACGAGGTGGCGGCAGATGAAATCGAGAAAGAGTTCGGCATCGTCGTGGGTAAGCAGCTCAACGTGATACCCGGCATGGGTGGCGGAGGCGGTGTGGCAGTCGGCGGAAGCTCGTCCGACCAGGGCATCATGTCGGACGAGGAATACTACAAACGTTACGGTCATCCCCGTGGCGTGAAACAAACCGACACCAACCCGTAAGCCATGAGAATCACCCTCGAACAATTCTGCGAACAGTGGGCACCGAAAGGCAACGGCCGGTATTTGCCTAACAAGATGGAATTCAACACCCATGACTTCGTGACAATGGCCGGCGAATACTCCAAGAGCCGCTTCCGCACCAGTTTCGCCGAAGGCGGCTTTTACGGCAGCGGCAAGCCGTGGCCGGAGCGCAAATCCCGCTGGGGTCGGAAATTCACCCATCCCGTGATGAACGACACCGGAACCTTGTCACGCTCCATCACCGGGGAAGCCGACCGTATGGACCACACCAACATCACCCAGCGCGGCTACGGTGAGCGGAAGAAGATTTTCCGACGTGGAGCCCGTTATGCCATCCGGACCAAGGCGAGCAATTTCAACCAGCCGGGAAAACGCGGTGCTTCCAAGAGCTATGCCGCCGTCCATAATACCGATCCGGCGTTAGGGCTTTACACGGTCAACCAATATAGTAGCCGTCGGCCTGAACACCGACAGTTTATCGGCATTAACCCGAAACTGAACCATACCGTCAATCAACTGTTTATCCCCATCCTGTTCCGGGGATTTCCCTTTCCGAACCCATGATCAGAGACAAGAAGCCATATAATCTACCCGTAAACGGTTCCGCTCCGAAAGCGGAACAACCTGCGGTCGCCGTGCCCGAACAGGTATCGGAGAATCCGTTCGTGAACATGTATCAGGCTGTCCGCCGGGCAATCCTTACACTCCGGGAGCATCCGGAAGACCCGCAAAGTCCGCCGTTTTTCAAGACCATCATGATCGACACGGGGCAGTTCTCCCGCATCGTGCGCAACGAGAACCTGGAGATGGAAATCGCCTTTCCGGCCATCTTCATCCGCTTCGTGAACGTGCGCTACCTCGTGCAACAGCAACGTATCGGCGAGGGCCGCGCCACCATGCGCATCCGCTTCATCCTCAATACGCTCAATCACACCGACCCGGAACGGGAATGCGACCCGTTCATCGTCTTCCAGCGGTTGAACGTCGCCATTCAGGATGCCAAAAGCCATGAACCGGCACTCACCGAGCGGTGCAATCTTCTTTACTTCGATATGCCGATGACAACCAACATGTTGCAGGCGTACTGGGTGGATTACGAGGTCTGGTTCCGGGAATCGTCAGCATGGAAGTACCGGAACTGGGTCGAACGCTATTTGGTTATGCCGCCCTTCACGCAACATGCCGATGCCCCGCAGCACGACACGGCCGGGCACGGGCATCATGCCGAACCTGTTTACGAACAGGTTACGGGATTCGAGCCGTCGGTCGATATGCCGGACCTACCGGAGGAGGATGAAAAAGAACCCGAAGAGGAAAAGCCTGCCGAGGATATCCCGAATGGCTCCGAAAGCGGATTATAAACCATTTCACGCGGGCGAAGCTATTCTTACCCAAAGGAAAAGATGAACACGGAAACTTTTGAACATATCGTCTGTCAGTCGGGCGCCGGGCGTCCGGCTTCCATCCGCTTTTTCGGCCGCATCACGGAAGAGAGTGCCGGGCGTTTCAGCGAGGCGTTCGACTTTTTGGAGAACATCGTGCGTCCGTCCCTTATCCGGGTGCTCATCAACTCGGAGGGCGGCTCGGTACTGCACGGCATGACAGTCTATGCCGCCATCCAGAACGCCTCGGTACCTACCGAATGCGTCATCGAAGGCATGGCCGCCTCGATGGGTTCCGTTATCTGGGCCGCCGGGGACAAGTCGTTCATGCGCGATTACGGTATTCTGATGATTCACAACCCGTTCCTGCCTGACGAGAACGACGGGGAACCGTCCGAGATGGTCAAAGCCTTCACAACGCAGATCGAGACCATCTACCGCAAGCGGTTCGGGTTGAGCCGCGAGAAAGTCCGTGCCATCATGGACGGGGCTGCCGGGCAGGACGGGACATTCTTCGATGCTGCGGCAGCCGTAAAGGCGGGTATCATCCCTGAAAGCCATGTGCTCAAAACCAGCAAGCAGCTCCGGGACAAGGTGCGGGCCGACCTGTCGGGTATCACGGACGCGGCGGCCATACAGGCGGTCATGAACCGCATCACACCGCCCGAGGAGGAAAATCACCCGTCGGACGAGAAAACCACTATTCTTAATACGAAACTTAATCACAGATCCATGAACGAAGAGAAAACATTATCCCCGGAATACAGCGCGGTGGTCGCCTCACTCGGCATGCAGGAGAAGAACGAGGTCAAGGACGTGCTCTCCCGCATCTCGGAGCTGACCGGTGTGGAAGCCCGGCTGGCCGAGGCGAACAAGGCATTGAGCGACGCCAAGACCGTGATTGCCGGCAAGGACGCCACCATCGGCAATCTCCAGAAAGACCTCGACAGCGTAACCGCCCGGTTGCAGGTCTATGAGCAGAAAGAGGCCGAAGCCAAAGCGAGTGCCATCCAGAGCTTCTTGCAGAAAGCCGTGGACGAAGGCAAAATCGAGGCGGACGCGGTGCCCGGCTGGAAAGAGATGGCTGCCACGAACTTCCAGTTGGTGCAGGACACCATCGATTCGATTCCCGCCCGCGAGAAAATCAGCGAGCAGATCGCCACCGACCCCGACGACACCAAAGCGGCCGCCGACGCCCTGAAGAGCGCCGGTCAGAAAATGGCCGAACAGGTCGAAGCCGTTGTGGGCAAGGACTTCGCCTTCAAGAAACTGCAATAGTCCCGTCCGGCGGGAGACGTACCATCCCGCCACCTCGATACACATAAACTGATTTGCCGGAAGTGGTTTACCGCTTTGAGTCGATGCTCCCTGTTCGCGGCCGAGATTCTAACCCAGAAAATCACTAACACAATGGCAGATACAGTAACTTTCTTACAGAACGGCTATGCCGGAGAGGTATTGGAAGACCTGCTCACCTACACGGCGCAGGGCAACGACACCTTCCGTGAGGGGCTGATCCACATCAAGTCCGGCATCCAGCACAAGTACACTCTTCCCGCCATCCGGCTGGGAGACATCATTCAGGACAATGTACCCACGCCCCAGAGTTCGCACGGGGCCAAAGGTGAGAACGGCGAGAACGAGTACCAGTTCACGGAACGCCACCTCGAACCCGCCGAGTTCATGGTTTACCTCGAATTCAATCCGCGCGATTTCGAGGCGTATTGGAAATTCGCACAGCCGACGGGCAACCTCGTCTTCCGCGAACTCGACCCTAAGTTGCAGGCCACGATGCTGCGCCTTCTGATGGACAAGAAAAACGAGTTCATCGGCAATGCCATCTGGACTTCGGCCAAGGGCGGTGCGGCCGCCGCAGGCATCACGGCTCCCGCCGGTGCCGTGCAGATCGGAGCCGGTAAGGAGAAATACTTCGACGGGGTCATCAAGCGTATCATCGACAACGTGAACGCCACCGACGCCCAGACCATCGCGGGCGGCCAGTGCATCGTCTCCGGTACGACCGAGCTCAAGGACGGTGCTGCGGTCGAGGCGGCCCTCTACTCGATGTGGCGGAAATGCCCCAAGCAGATCCGCAAGCGCTCGGGCCTGAGCATCGTCATGGGCTGGGAAGCGTGGGACGCCTACGACCAGTATATCACCGACAAGATGGTGAAATACTCCGAGAACAGCGAGGTGAACCGTTACCGCTTCAAGGGCAAACGTATCATTCCGATTACGGGCGTGCCGGAGCATACCATCGTCATGGGCAACTTCACGTCGGGAATGGACTCCAACCTGTGGATGGGCGTAGATTACGCCAACGACGCCGAGGTACTGAAAGTGGACCGTCTGCAATCCAACTCGGAGCTCTTCTTCTTCCAGATGCGCATGAAGATGGACGTGAACATCGTCAAGCCTGCCGAGATCGTCGTCCATACGGCCTACACCAAAACGGCATAACCCTTTACCGAATCACCGAATATCAACGTGCGGGGGATGGACACCATACTCCATCCCCCTTTTTCATACCGCAATATCTATGGCAAAGACTCAAACGACCATTCCCGAAACAGATACCGCCCAGCTGGATGCGGCAGTAGCAGCGCCTACGGCAGCGACCGGAGAGAAAAATACGGCAACCGAGAACCCCCCGAAGAAAGAACAGGCACCGAAAGCGGCGGCCGAGATTCCTGCTGCTGCATTGGCCATCCTCGGAAAGTTTCCCGATTACAAGGAACTCTACATCGATGCCGACGGCAGCATGTACACGCCGCAGACCGCTCCGGCCATCCGGGGCAAGGCCATCCTCTACAAGAATCCCTATTACAAATCATAACACGCGGGCGATATGGCATTAGGCAATGTAATCATCAAGGATGTGGACGGCAACCTGCCGTATGCCGCATCCGCAAGCAACGAGAAAATCACGGGTCTGCTGTTCGACGTATCGGGGCAGCCCGACCTCTTTACCGCCGGCTACGGGAAAAGCAACGAGGCGAACGTGGCACTGGGCGATGTCATCTGCATCACCAGCCGCAAATCCTCCGTGCAGGACTTCGGCATCAAGGAGCGTGTCGCGTGCGACCTCGACGAAGAGACGAACGAAAACTTCCTGTTCGGCATTCCGGCATATCACATCCGTGAGTTTTTCCGCATGAGCGGCAACATCGACGGTCCGGGCCGGCTGTACGTCATGTTCGCGGACTGCTCCGAGAACTGGGACGCTCTCGACGTGATGCAGCGTGCCGCAGACGGGCTCATCTCGCAGGTGGGTATCTGGACAGAACAGCCGCTGTGGAAGCTCAACGGCGAGCAGGAGAAATACAACCTGAACCTCGTCAAAGGCATCAACGACAAGGCGGTGGCTTTAGCCGAGCTGAACCAGCCCCTGTCTGTGGTGCTGTGCGCCAACCCCGCTAATACGGGCGGCGACACGGAAGAGGCGAAGGTCATCGACCTGAACCGCATTCCGTCGGCTATCTGTGAATCGTCCCGTACCAGCGTCATCTTCGGCCAAGCCCGAAACGACCAGAATGCGACGATCCAGTACCGTAACCCGAACCATACGCCGGTCGGTTTTCTGGGTGCTGTCATGGGCGCCCTTGCCAAGGCGAGCGTTCACGAGTCCATCGCCTGGGTGCGTCAGTTCAACCTCTTTGCCGACGACTTCCAGCAGATCGAGCTCGGCTTCGGAGACCTCACACTCGATGCCGAGGACGAGTTCGTATCGACCAACCTGTACGAATCCCTCTCACCGGTGCTGTTGGACGAGCTGGATGACAAGGGATACATTTTCCCCATCAAGTATTCGGGTCGGGAAAATGGCATTTACATCTCCAAAGACCAGACCTGCTCGGGCGGGGACTACCGCACCATCGCCCGCAACCGTACCATCAACAAGAGCCGCCGTGCCGTGCGCGAAGCCTTGCTGCCGTATCTGCACAGTCCCTTGATGGTGAACCCTGCAACGGGCTTTCTCGCACCCTCGAAAATCACAGCCTTCAAGACCCTGATCGGTGACATACTGGCCAAGATGCAGGCAGCGCAGGAGATCAGCGGCTATGCCGTGACCATCGACCCTAACCAGAACGTACTGGTGGACGATACGTTGCGCATCAGCTACGTCATCGTACCCGTCGGCGTGGCCGTGAAAATCTATGTCGAGGAAGGCTTATCACTAACCGCTAAATAGATGTAAACATGGCAATCATAAACAACGTCGCATACTCTTGGTCGATGATTACCTTAGCCAGTACGGCTTTGGGAATCGAGGAAGGCTCCACCGTACTCGAAGGCGTTTCGGGTATCAAATGGAGCAAGAAACGCAAAATTGAGCCCAACTACGGTCTGGGCGGCAAACCGGTCAGCCGAGGATTCGGAAACATCTCCTACACGGCGAGCATCACGATGGACTATGCCACGCAGCAGACCCTGCGCTCGACCTACGGCAGTCTGATGGACATCGGAGAGTTCGACCTGATCATCTCGTTCGCCAACCCGATGGCCAGCGATGACTGGACGACCACCACCGTTACGCTGAAAGGCTGTATCTTCAGCGAGGACGGCATGGAGAGCCAGCAGGATGATACAAATATCGTTCATGAATTCGACCTCAATCCCTTTGATATTCAGATTGGAGACGGGGATACCATTTAGCTCTCATTCTCTTGCATGGAACCGCTTCTTTTTTGAAAAGGGGCGGTTTTGTGTTTGCGGTCCGGGGATATTTCGGTATTTTTGCAACCTTTTTGAGTATAACCTATAACGAATGATTATGATACAAGCGACAGAGAAGAACTTTGATGAACTGCTCTCTACGGAGAAACCGTTCATGGTCGATTTCGGCGCCGAGTGGTGCGGCCCGTGCAAGGCGTTGGCACCGATGGTTGCTGAGTTAGCGGAGACTTACAAGGAACAGGCGGTTATCGCTGCGTGTGACGTGGAAGAGAACAACGACATAGCCGTAAGGTATTCCATCCGGAACATACCGACGGTGATTTTCTTCAAGAATGGCAAGGAGGTCGGGCGGCAAGTCGGAGCCATTGCCAAATCCGTACTGGAGGAGAAATTGAAAGCGTTGCTGTAAATAATGAGGGTATCCAATTCATTTGTTGGATACCCTTATTGTTCATGCTCGGGGAGACAGTTTCTCCCAATATTTTTTCAGACGCTCATTTATCAAACCGACCACTTTGTCGAAAGGCAGGTCTTCCGTGTATTTGATTTTCCGCAAGAAACCTTTCCAGAAAGCAATACGTGCCGGACTTTTCACGAACTCTTCCGTAAACAGAATGTGATCCGGCTTGTATCCGGTTTCTCTATTCGAGAAGGTGGCGGTAATAGCCTGTTGCAACATCTCTTCATTCACTTTGTTGCTTTCCAGAATACGGTACACGTCAAAAAAGTCTTTCATCCGGCTGTTTTCTTCCGCCAGATCAATCATAGCCTGAAATTTCTCCGCCACGACCGTTTCCAATGAATAGGCCATGATATTGACAGCCGGAGTTTCTTTCAGCAATACCGGATAGTCCAGTTCTTCGGGTTTTGGCGTAATTACATCTCCGAACCCGATATCCATCGAAATGACTTGGCGGATGGTATCCAACCGAGCCGTAACATGGAGCCGTATGCCATGATATTCCTTGTTTACCGTTATCTCTTCGGCTGAGATGCTTTCCGTGTTGAATATCACCCCGTCCTCCGGACAAGACACGGCACATATCTCCTCGAATGCCATTTTTACAAACTCCTTGTCCCTGCTGATTTTATCGCCGAGGAAGTCTATGTCCAAGGTAGGACGTGCCCGAAACTGCTCGTGAGCGTATAGCAAAGCACCTCCTTTCAGAAACAGCTTCTCGCGGAAACGGCTCTGAGACAGGCGATACAACAGGCGTTCCTGAATGTAGCGGATTACTATGAGCTGGTAACCCAGCTTTTCCGCTTTGGATATGTTCAGGAGTTTTGCCCTGACAGATTTTCCGTAATTCTTTTCTCCCATATTTTATAACTGTATTTCCAGATATTTTTTCATTGTTGATGCCACACGCATAATTTTGGCGTATTTCATCAGTTTATCGATGTCCCGCGTTTTGCGACTCAGGTAGTTCTTCAGTATCTCGGAGCTGACATCAATACCGATTTTATTCCGGTGTTTTATGGCGTCACAGACCGATTTTTCGATGTCATAAACAGGAACGGTAATCCCTTCTATGACGGTATGTGTGATTCCGGTTTCATAGGCCACTTCATCCCATCGATATATCGTAATGGGAGGATATTCAGGTGTCCTTACTTTTCTGTTACGCGCTATGGCAATATAATACTCAGTCGGTATTTGGGTGGTCAGTCCATAATGGGACCATGCAGAGTACATACATAGAACGCCTCCCGGAATGACTTTCTCAACATCAATCATGGTTTTAGCCATTTCATCCGGCAACAGATACACACCTGGGCGTATGCGAACCAAATCTCCGTTTCTGACCAGTTCCAGTACCTTGTAATACGTTGTGCGGTTTACGGCCTTCGCCTGATTCGCGGTAATGTAGCCTCCATTGTTCCGTATGATGTTCTCAATATACTCCATGTCTTCTTTTATCTTTTGTACAAAGTTACCACAAATTTTCAATACAGTGGTGCATTTGTACAAAAATTATTCCTCGACTATCTCGATATATCGAGTCGGATCAAATGAAATATGCTCATTGCCACCGACATATCCCAATTGATTCGACAGGCACCTGGTATTTCTGATCGTTGCGTCGATGTTTCGGTGAGAGTGCCCGTATATCCAATATTCAATCGGGCTCGCTTCGATATAGTCTGTCAGGTCCACCATAAACGCTCCGTTGATCGGACTGTCCTGAAATTCAGGAGCCATCAGTAGCGATGAGGGGACGTGATGTGTCAAGACCACGATGTGTTTGGCCTTGCTCCGTTTTACGGCCTCGTTCAGAAATCGAAAACAGCGAAAATGCTCCTCGTTGAAGCGAGTCCACCCCAGTATGTCGTTTTCGCAACGGATATTCCTGAAATCATTTACACGCATAACGGTTTCCGCTGCTTTATCAAATGGAATTTGCGCCCATAGAGGTGTCACAATCAAGTCGCTTTCTGTCCCCAGCGATATGACGTGATTGTTATAATAACGAACATTGGGACGAAGGGTATAACTCCATCCGTCTTCCATTGTTGCCATATCGAATCCCCGGTAAAACTCATGATTGCCCGGAATAGCTATTACTTGTTCGTAATGGTCGGCTGCCCAGTCCCAAAACGGATGTCGCTCGCAGTATTTATCACCCAGATATCCGATGTCCCCGGCAAGAACAAGAATATCTCCCGTTACGGCCAGGGGATGTTTCTGTAAAAAACGGCTGTTTTCATCAAATTCCAGATGAAGGTCGCTTGCGTATTGTATCTTCATTTCTCTATATATCAGTATCGTTGTTATCTGACGGAATATGACCGCAAAAGCAGGTTTTATTCTATATATAAACAGGCTCCGTATTACATCAAAACCTGTTGCAAGATACGAATAAACAAGCAGATAGACAATTTTATCTGCGAAATTACACCCGTTGAAGCGATAAAGCCGCTATTCCTTTTTGTAACCAAATATCACGCAGAAATGGAAGATAAGAATCTTACGCTGGAGCAGGAAGCTCAGATTAAGGAGAAAGCGGCCGCACTGAAGGCCGAGAAGAAAGTCCGCAAGGTCTATCCGATGGTCGTGTTCGGCGATACGGATTGCGGCGAGAAGGAGTTCTACGTCGCCTACATGGGCGAACCGACCTTCCCGCAGTTCTCGAAGTTCATGGCGGCATCGAAGAAGGACGAGGTGAACGCCATGCGTCAGCTCGCCCGAGACTGCTTCCTCGACGGTGACAAGGAATTAGTGGACAACGAATCGCTGTTCCTCTTCGGTCTGATGTCGCAGCTTTCGGAGATCATCACCACCCGTCAGAGCCTGCTGGTAAACTGATAGACACCTGGGCGGTACGTGACGACCAGCGGATTCGTCAGCGGCTGATCTATATCCGCCACTACTTTCCGGGTGTTCATCTCGACAGCATCACGGACGAGGAGTTCGCCATGCTTTCCGAGGAGGCGTTGTGGCTGCACCAGCAGGTGCTCGTCTCCCGTCTGCCCCTGCAACCGCCGTCCCCCTGATCCGCTTCCCGAAGCCTCGCAGCCCTTGTGACTGCGGGGCTTTCCTTTTCAGTCCCCGACACCTGAAAAGGGCTATTCTTTCAACGGATGTAAACACGCTATTCATGGCTCAAACGCAGAATTACGAAGTCTATTACGATATAAAGGTCAATGCCACGGAAGGAACCGAGCAAGTCACCGCCTTTGCCAATGCCGTCGAGAAGCTGAGCAAGGGCCGGATAAGTTTTGCACCGGTCGTGACCAACATCAACGAAATGATGCAGGCCGTGGAAAAAACTTTCCGGGGGAAGAACGGCAAAAAAAGGGATTTCAACTTCGATCTGGAAATCCGGACCGGCGAGACGGAGAAGCGGCTGGAGGGTGTCAAGAACCTGCTGACCGAAATCAAAGAGCTGACGCAGGGCATCAAGCTGACCATCAATCCCGGTGAGAAAATCGACGGCCGTGCGCTCCGTAACCAGATGGGCAAGCTGGTCGGCAAGAAAAAATTGGACGAACAGCAGGCCGAAGCGAAACGGAATGCCGCTTCGGCAGTCAAGAGTGTCATGGACACCCAGCGAACGGTTACCCGTTCCATCGGCAAGATCAACTCGGCTCTCGCTCATTTAGAGAAAGGGCGTGAGGTAAACATCAGGACCGACACAGCCCGTGTACGCTTGCAGGAGATTCTCTCGCTTTTGGGTAACATTCGGGGTGCTGCCACCATGACGCTGCACCTGAATACGGCAGCGCCCGCAACCTCTGTCCCTGTCGGTCCCATCGTGCGGCCTCCGTATGCCCCGGTCGCAGCGGCCGTACTTTCCGATAAAGAGCAGGCGGGATTGAACAAACGTCTCTATGCGGACGAGGCCATGAACCGCCAGCGCATGCAGCAGGCCCGTGAGAAAGCAGCCTTGCAAGTAGATACCTTCCGCCAGATGTCGGAGATCCGTGCAGCAGAGCGCGCCGCACGCTTACGTGAAAGCGAACGTGCGCGTGCCGACCGGGAGTTGCGCAAAATTGCCGAGCGAACCCGCCGTGAGGAACTCAATGCGGAGAAGCGACGCCGTCAGGCAGAGGAAACCCTGCGGCGGCGCAACGCAGCCCGTGCGGTGACCTCCATGCGTCGTCAGGCAGCTTTCGAGGATTCCGTGTATGGCAGCAAACGGCGTGCGGCTATCAACCGTATCCAGTATTCCAAAGCTCCGTCGTGGCGGAACCTCCCGATGGCCGGCATGCTCAACGCCTATATGGCCTATAATTTCCTGCGCACGCAGTTCACGGAAGCCGTCGAGTATTCCAACATTATGCAGTCGGCACACTCGATTCTCCGGGTTGCCGATTCCGATCTGGCGACCTTCGAGGGGCGTTTCGACCGGATGGCCCGGTACGTGCGCCGCATCGGCGTCGAGACCAAGTTCACGGCCATCGAGGTGGCGGGTGCGGTGAAATTCCTCAGCATGGCCGGTATGGGTATCGAGACCATCAACGAATCGATCCGTCCGATTACGAACCTTGCGCTTATCGGGGACAACGACATCTCGCAGATTGCCGACCTCGCCACCAACATCCAGACCGGCTACAACATCAAGAACACCAGCATGGGCTCGGTGGCCGACATCCTGGCCTCTACCGTCTCGCGTTCCAACGCGAACATCATCGAGATGGCCGAGTCCTTCAAGATGGCTGCCGGTTACCTGCGTCTGTCGGGAGTCGATTTCACGGAGGCGTCCGCAGCCATCGGCGTGCTCGGCAATATGGGTATCAAGGGCACTATGGCCGGTACGGCGTTGCGAGCTATGGCCACCCGCTTCGCCAAGCCCACCAAAGAGGCACGGGAGGCATTGGACCGCCTGGGGGTGAAGTTCACGCACATGGAAGACATCTACGGCAAACAGGTAGAAAAGCTGCGCCCGTTGGCCGACATCTTCGAGGACCTGAACAAGAAAGGGGCGACGATGGCCGACATGCAGACCATCTTCGGCAAGATCGGAGGCAATGCCGCCATGATGTTCGTCAGCAACTACGGGCAGCTTCGGACGCTCGCTTCCCAGAACCGGGCGTCGCAGGGCATCTCCTCCGAGCTGGCGCAGATGAAGCAGGACACGACCAAAGGTTTGTGGTACCAGATGACCTCCCAGCTCACGGAATCCTTCATGCAAGGGTACGAACTCGTCGAGCCGGTCATCCGGAGTACGCTGAAAGAGTTCCTTGCCAAGTTCAATTCCCGCGAGTTCGCCCGAGGGCTCGCCTCTATCGGGCAGGGCGTCATGAGTCTGCTTTCCGTGCTGGGCAACTTCGCTTCGTGGATGACCCGTAACTTTTACTGGATCGAGCCGCTTCTGTTCACGGGCTTTGTCGCCACGCGGCTGTTCAAACTCGCCGGAGCCCTGACCAATGTCGGCGTTGCGGTCGGCTTTATCGGCAAACAGGCCGCAGGCAACTCCATCGTCGAGCTGGTTTCCGGCCTGACCGGCCTGACCAGTGCCCGAGGAATCAAAGCCCTCTCTTTCGCCAACAAACGGGCCCTTGTCACGGCCTTGCAGGCTGCCGGCGTCAGCGGTAAGGGTGCGATGGGCCGTGCTTTGCTGCAAGGTGGTGCAGGTTCCTTCGCCGCCCGTGCCGGATTCTCCTCGCTGTTCTCCTCGCAGGTCGCTACGGGCGGTGGTCTGGTCGGTGCCGCAGGTTCCCTGAGCGCTATCGGCACGACCGCCGTAGCCGCAACGGCCGGTATCGCCGCATTGGTTGGAGCGTTGGGCTGGGTCGCCTACAAGACATGGCAGATCAAGAAAGCCAAGGACGCCGTGCTGGAAGACATTACCGCCAACGAGAAATACCGCTATCCGGTTATCGAAGACTTGTATGCCGCCTTGCACAAAACCTACCAGCAAGCCATCGACACCAAAAAGGCGGTGGACGACCTGACTACCGGCAAGACCATCGAGGAGAGCAGCGGGCACAAAATCGGAGCCTTTACCAAAAATTGGTGGGCCGGTATGGCCGGGAGTTTCGCTGTCGGTGCATCGGAAGGAATGATTACGATTAACGACGTGTACAGTCCGGAAGATGCCCGTCAGGACGACAGTCGGGAGGCTATTACAGCCATTGCCCGCCGTGACAGCCAGTCGCGCCTAAATGCCGCCTACGCCGAGTTCGGCAAGATGTCCGATCCGCTGGAGGTCCGTGCCTTTATCGAGAACATCGCCCTCAAATACGGACAGCAGGCGGTGACGGCGGCCGAAGCCGCAAAGAAACTCGGACTGGACAAACCTTTCTGGTTCGAGCGTGACGGCAAAGTTACCTACAGCAACGCTCTCGGTGACCTGCCGGAGGTAGCTGCGGCCTATACGCCCACCTATGCTGCCTACCAGAACAGCACCACCGTGAAACACATCACCACGGCGGCACAAGGCTATCTCGATGCCATCGAAAGCATGGCGGGCGCCCGTGCCCTGATCGAGAAATCGGGATTCGACTATGGCGAGCTGACCCGTGGCGGCTTTACACAGAACAAAGACGGACTATGGGTACAGAAGACTTTGAACGCGCAGGCTACCGACAAGGAGCGTCAGGAGATGCTGGCCGGCCGGCAGCGCGTGCACCACTTGTTGGTAAACCTTTCCGGCACCCTGCGCCAGGTATTCGGCGGTTCCTCGGAAGCTGCGGAAAACATTCTCCGCAAGGCCGGCTTCTCGGCTACGCTCTACGCCAACGAGCCGGACTCGAACGACACCTCCCCGTTCAACGCCAACCGCATCACGGGTGTTTCCGGGGATGACGACGGCGGTGCGGGCGGCAACTACTCCGGTACGGGGCGGCTGTCTTCAGCGGCTCCCAAGCAGGTCATCGTCAACATCACCAACCTGATGAGCGTGGAGACCATCGACCTGCTGAAATTGTCCGAGGGCCAGACCTCCGAGATCCAGCACTTCAAGGAACAGATGGCGCAGGCCCTTATCGACGTAGTGCATGACTTCGACGCCTCGTGGAACGGTTAATTAACGAAAAGACAACGACATGAAGAACCTATTCGGCAGCAGATTGCTCAATATCGGTGCTTCGACGCTTCTGAGCGGGGGCATCCTTTCGCACGGTGGACTGGGCGGCTACATCAGCGATGCCGCCCGTCGTGCCATCGGTCTGGGACTTGCGGAGTTTCAGGACGGTGCCGTGCATTACTTCTCCAAGAACAGCGACATCCTGAAACGTGCCGTCATCCAGTTCGTTTGCCAGACGGGCTACGGCATGCTCCGCTCTTATCCCCGATATATCAAATACTGGGAACAGAAAGAGCGGGACAAATACCTCGAAACCCAGTCGCAGAGTGCCATCGTCAACAAGTCGGGACAATACTACCAGCTCATTAAGGAGCAGCAGGCTGTCGCCGAGAAGAAGAACTATACCGACAGCATCGTGGGCCGCACGGTGGCAGACTACATCGGATTGAAAATCAGCGGCGAGGGAACCTACTACGACAAGGAAAGCGGCAAGGTGGAGCCCAACAGCAAATACGGGCTGATTACCTTCGTCGATTTGGGTCCGCAGGTACAGCTCTCCTCGAAAAACAACATCGTGCTGACCACGGTGCAGGGCCGCGACTATACCCGCAAGGAGTTCATTTCGGGCGGTGATCTGGAGTTTACCGTAAACGGTCGGATAACCAGCAAATATCCCGACGTGTACCCGGAAGCCGAGCTGTCGAAATTCCTGAAAATCGTCCAGTACAAAGGTGTCATCGACTGCGATAACACCATCCTGCGGCAGTTGAAAATCTCGCAGCTTATCATTCTGGGTTACTCGCTCCCAACCGCCGAATACCGGAATGTGCAGCCCTATACCTTGCAATGCGTGGCGGTGGAACCCTCCGAGGCGGTAGAGCTGATTTCCAAAGATGCGGAGGTGGTAGATGAAGCCATCGAACATACGAACAAATGGATCAAGTGGGTACGGTTCGGTACCGACGTCATCGACCCGACCTCCATACTAAAACTGAACAACCTATGGCTGTAGCACCGCTCGACGTACTATGCTGCCGGATTACCGTCGGCGATCCCGACCCGGGGAACCCGATGGCGATACAGAACTCCATTATGCTCACGGAGGTGCAGGAGGTTGAAATCGTCGAGACCTACAAGAAGCTCATCGGCACGGCGACCATCCGCTTTCCCAAAGGGACCGTTTTCCGTTCCACCATTGTCGGCACGGCCACCCTCGAAGGCAAGGACGCCGGTCGGATAACCACCGAGGTCATGCAGGACGGCGTGGTCATCGAGAGACGTTCCAGTTATTCGGCGATGGACGCCACGACCTTCAAAATCGGGCAACGGGTGCGTATCCGCTTGGGGTATAACGGGATGTTGCGCACGATGTTCGACGGATACATTACCGGCTATAACACCGAGAGCAGCTTCGAGCTGAAATGCGAAAATATGGCCTACAAGCTCAAGCTGAAACAGGCGCCCAAGTTCGAGACGCCGGCATCGGGCACAAGCGTGAACGATGTGATGGAGGGCAAGTACAACATTCTGAAAGATACCGGATTCAAACTGCACTCCGAGACCAAACGGTTCGACATCCAGATCGGGAAAATCAAAATCACCGACAACTTCACCGTGGCCGACATCCTCTCGGCGTGGAGCCGTTACCGCATTTACTGCTTTCTGAAATACGACGAGAACAGTCCCGACCAGATGCCGGCCATCGCCATCGGCCGCCCGTATTCATCGGCCAAAAGCCAGCCCCGGTTTCCGGAAGACACGTCGTCCGGTCCTTTCCGCATACGCTTCGACACGCACGTAGCATCGTCGGATTTGAAAGTGCTCAAAACCGACCCGAAATTTCTTGCCGTGCAGGCCAAGGCGTTGGGCTCGGACGAGAAATTCTTCGAGGTAACGGTGCGGCTGAACCCCGACTACGACCCGAATACTCCCGGCAACAAGGAGTTCCAGACCGTGAACGCCACGCAAATCAGCAAAAAGACGCACAAGGTCACGGGCAACACCACGGCCAGCGGCGCACAGACCCGCACGAAAGCCGATCTTTCGACCTACACCATCGTGCCCTACATGTCGCCGAACATGAAAATCAACTCCGACAGGCTCGTCGAGGAGGCCATCGAATACTTCCGCAGCTACAACCTGAACGGCATCAGCGGTTCGGTGACGCTCTTCGGGGATTTCGGGTTATATCCGGCTTGCCAGGTGGAGCTCACCGATGACCGGAACCCGGCCAAGAACGGCACTTACATCGTCGAGGAGGTTACGACCACCTTCGGGACGGGAGGCTACCGGCAGAAAATTACGATACCTCATAAAATCAAAGGAACAAAAACGACGTATGGAAACAACGCATAACTCACAGGACAACAACCGGCGGATGATACAGGAGGCGATCCGCAAAATCGCATTGGGACGCAGTATCGAGCGTATCGAGATGGCTCCGGGCGGCATGGGCGGTGTGGGTACCGCCCGCATGATTCACGGCTATGTCGCCAAGATACATGACGACCCCGGCGATGAAGAGTTCGCCGACTACGGCGGCACGGTGGACGTGGGTGAATACCCCGACGAGACGGCCTCGGCGGGCGGTATCATCCACAAAGGCGTGTTGCTGGCTGCCGCCCGGAACAACGAGGGCGGTTTTCTCATCGTGCCGACCCTTTTTTCGGAGGTGACCATCGTACTGGACGCCGCCACCCGCCATGCCTATATCGTCAATTACTCCCATGCCGAGACCATCCGCATGGAGGCGCATTCGGAGGTCCGTATCGGCATGACGGAAACCGAGGCCCTCGACCCCGACAGCGACTCTTCGCCCGACTATGACGAACTGGAACCGACCGGAAACGAAGCCCACACCAGCTATACGGCCGATGGTATCACGGCAACGGTCAGGAACGACAGCGGCAAAGAGTCGTCGGTCTTGCAGGGTGCGGAAGAGATTGCGCAGACTGTCGATAAATCGGAAGTCAGACAGACCGCCGACAAAATCGTGCATAAAGTAAACTCCACGACCGTTGCCGTTGCCGACAACAAAGTGACGCTCGGCGACGAGAACGCCACCGAGCCGCTTGTTTTGGGTAACGAGCTGGCGCAGCTCATGCTGGACTTCCTGACGGAGTGCAGCAAGATCATGACGCCTACGCTGATGGGAACCATGCAGCCGCTGAACTTTCCCAACTTCCTCTCGCTGACCTCCAAGATTCAGAAATTCCTGTCCAAAACCTCCTATACCAAATGAGCGTCACCCTTCATCCCGGCATCGGCGGTTTGGATCCGCAGAGCCTGTGTTACAGCATCTACCGCCAGTTATACCAGACCTTCTTCAACGCCCAGGAGCGCAAGAGCGAAGGTAATCCCTACGGTGTTGAAGAAGGCGACGACACCTCCATCCGTCTGCACAACACGGCTTACGGGTTCGCCGAGGCGATTTCGTCGGGCGTTTCCGGCGAGGGCGGCGACACGGGTAGTTGGGCTGGTTATCTGCCCAGAAGCGGCGGTGACATGCAGGGACCCTTATGTGCCGACTACGGCTTTACCGCCGGCATCGACAACCGTCGTCTGTTGGAAACGTACCGCACCCCACAAAGCGATGATGAGGGAAACATCATCGGTTACACCTACGGTATCCGCCTGACAGGCGACGTACACGTCGGCGGCAACCAACTCTTTGTGGGCGGTATGCAGCCGCTCCGTTGCGAGCAGGCTACCGGCACGATATACCTGAGCGGGAAACGGGTCGATTTTGCCGATGCTGCCCTTTCCCTGACCGGAAGTATCCTGTTGGGCGAGTCCAAAGAAAACGGAGTGCTCCTGACTTCGGACAGCCTGCTCATTCATGGACGGGAAGTCTATCACGGCGGTAATGCCAACCTTCCCACCGTGGACTGGTCGATGCACGACGCTGCCGTCGCCGGTTCTCTTGAAGTCACGGGAGCGGCGACACTCTCCGGAAAGCTGCGTGCCTTGCAGGGCGTGGAGTTGGGCGACGGCGGGCGGATGCTCTTCTCTGTTCTCGGGGAGACCGTATCCTGTCTGAGCGACCTGTCCTTTTCAGCCGGATGCGGCGTGCGAATCAGCGGAGTTACCGTGCTCAAAGGTTCCGGCGCGAGCGATATCCGGCTGGAGGGTGCCGACGGCGACCTGCTCGTGGGCGGCGACCGCACGGTTAAAATCCGGTTGATGTCGAACCTCACGGACATCGACGGCGAACATGTCCTCCTTTCCCCATACGGGGCGGCGTACTTTCCCGACTCCATCCGGGTACGGCACAACTACGGTGGGGACCTGCTCTCCTCGTACCGCACCGACAGCGAGGACGAAGGCATCGTCATCCATAAGCGCCTACGTTTCGGGAGCACGGGCGGCTGTTATCTGACCGGAGAAGACGACATGCTGGCTTTCGTTTCCCGCAGCGACCACACCCAGGCTCCCGACGGTCAATACGAACAGGTTGCGACACTATTGTTCCATGCACCCTCCACCAGCCGTTACGCTCCGCTAAACCGAACTTCAAGTTCTCTGCGCATCGGTACATTCGGGGACTTTATCGTTGCCCTGAATCCCGTCGAGGTCACGGGACACATCGGTATCGACGGGAGCCTCACCCGTCTTACGGCGGAGGGGCTATTCTTTACCGACGACATTTGTCTCAGACAAGTCAAGGATGGCATCCGTCACGGCAGTAACGCCTACTTCGACGGCAGTCTTTCCTCGGAGCGATTCACCTCCGGCATGGCCGGTACCGGTTGGGCGATCCTGCGCAGCCGAACGACGGGAAGCATCTCGGCAACCTTCGACGAACTGACCGTCCGGAAACGGATGCGGCTTTACGAATTGGAAGTGCAGCGTTCCTCGGCGACCAACGGAGCCTTGTGGGTTACCGATACCTGTTCGGGAGATAGTGTCGAGAAACTGTAAATGAAACTATGGCCCTATACGAATATTCCCGATTCAAGATACGCATCGACCCCGGCTCCAAGAAACGGCAGGGATTGCACATCGGAGACGTCGTGCGCCGCCAGTACGTGGACGGCGCACAGACCTTTTACAGCCTGATGGTCGTGCTGGCCACCGGCGAGGACTCCGTGCCGTTGCCTGACGGAAAGGAGGCGTCGTCGCCGTATTTCATCGGTGCGCTTATCGAGGGCGACGAGCCCCGTGACGGGGAGCTGCTGGATTTCGTCCGCCTCACGAGCCTGACCGATGAACGGCGCAGCGGTGCCATGTACCTGACCGCCTCGGACGAAGAAGCCCCATACATGGATGTCATCGACGGCATGGGGACGGAACGTTCCTTGTACCGCCCTGCATCGCTTGCCGCGTTCGGTTGCAGTGACAATGCGACATGGAGCTATCGTTATCTTCCCTCGGAAGGTCCGGCCAGCCGGATTATCCGAATCACCCGTTCTGCCGATCAGACGGCAGCTTCAGGCGGTTTGCAGATTCCGTTTTCCCGGTCCGTTTCCCATCCCCAGCGTCTGGTCATTTCCTTCCGTATCCGAGCCTCCAAAGCGTTGTCCGCCGTGCCGCTGCGCTTCGGGTATGCCGACGGCACGGAGACGGACGGACAGGACACCGTGGACGTTACGACCGAGTGGCAATATCGGTTGAGCCTGATTACGGTGGACTTTCCTGCGGAATATGCCCGCGTGTTGGCTTTCGACCTTTCGGGGCATCTCGGTCCGGGCAACTGGTGCGAGGTCGGCGACCTCAATGTCTGTCTGTCAGAGCACCTTTCCTCCTTTTCCGAAGCCGCCAAAATCCGTATCGGACGTATCACGGGAATTGCCGACCCGCTGTTCGGCATGTTGCAAGGCTACGGAGCTTACTTCCAGCGTCTCTACGCCACGCGGGACGTCCACGTGGCCGGTACGCTGACCGCCGGCGACGAGGAAGGTTTCGGCAGCACTTTCTACGCCGGACGCATTCACAAGAACTGTATCCTCGACTCGTTGAACGGTAATTTCACTACGACGGTCGTCCGCCTTTCGTCCCATTCTCCGAGCGGTATCGGGAAAAATATCCTGCTTCCCGTTAGCGGCGGGACATTGCTATGCCAGACGGAAGCATGGGCCGGGAAACACGCGGGCGAGCGTTACTGCCTTTCGTTTTGGTGTTATTGCCCGTCCAAACAAGAGACCTCGTTCGATATTCTTCACGATGGGAAAGTGCTTACCAGCCTTATAATGCCTCAATCCTGGCAACGGGTGCATGTGGCCTTCGACATCGAGCCTGTCCCCGGTAGCGACCTTTGCATCGATTTCCGCACCGGGAACCGGGTGGTCTGGTTTTTCAGTTCCCCGCAGCTCGAAAAAGGAAACGTGCCGACCTTGTACCAACCCACGGACGACACCCTGAACGAGACCGACGAATACGGGGCATGGTTCTGTCGCGGCGGTGTGGGCGGTACGATCCAGCACCCTCTGCTGCGGCTGGAGCCGGACGGTTCCATCCGTGCCGGCAACGATTCGTTCGTCATCAACCCCGACGGCAGCGGATACTTCTCCGGCGGCCGTTTCCGCTGGAACAAAGACACCATCATCTTGCAGGATGTCACCATCCGCTGGGAGGATTTGGACGAGGAGATGCAGGAACAGATGAGACCCCGTTTCGTTAGCGTCGAGGGCGGTACGGTATTTCATTATCCCGATGCCGTTTCCGGCAATCTCTGTGACCCGGCGGAAATCCTTCTGACCGGCACAGCGCAGAACCTGACAGCGGATTCCTGCCGCTGGGAATACCTTGCCGCAGACGGCGGGTGGAAAGACACCGGTGGAAACTCGTCCGTTTACACGCTCACGCCGGACTTTCCCGGCTGGGAAGGACGGAACGTGCTGACGCTCCGCTTCGTCGTCCGGTCCTCCGGCATGTCGTACCACGCCACCCATACCGTTTTCAAACAATACGACGGCAGTGACAGCTATTCTTTGCATGTGGAGTCCGATTCGGGTACCGTTTTCCGCAACCACATGGTCGAGACGACACTCCGCGCCCGCCTTTACAAAGCGGGGACGGAAATCACGGACCGGATTCCCGATGAACAGTTCCTTTGGAGCCGTATGAGCGACGATGCCGAGAGCGATGCCCTCTGGAATGCGGAGGAACATCGGGGACGCACGTTGCTGATTACCGGGGAGGATGTGTGGCGTAAGGCAGTATTCAACTGTGAAGTATTCAAATAGGAATTGCGTTACGGGTGAAATCCTTAAAAATTTCTATCTTTGCCCCTGAAAATAAAAAACATTGATATGAAAGAACTTGTAGAAAAAATCAACGGACTGATGGAGTCCTTTTCAAAAGATGCCAAGGCTCAGATTGAAGCCGGGAACAAAGCTGCCGGCACCCGTGCCCGCAAAGCATCGTTGGAACTGGAGAAAGCACTGAAAGAATTCCGTAAGGTTTCAATCGAGGCTTCGAAGTAAGTCTGTTCGACAACATCGAAAAAGAAGCATGGTCAGAGGATCATGCTTCTTTTGTTTTATGCCGTTCTTATCTATAAACTCATTGCCCACATATCCGGCTATTCTTATACAAACAAAACGTATGAGCAGCCGACAACTTATCGCCCGTGGGCAAACCACGCTTTACATACAGAAGGATTCCTACACAATCAGCCAATCGCTCGGGGAATACGTCTTTCCCGCAGACCATTCGGGGAAGCTACTTTCTGCCGTTACCCTGACCTCGACCATCAAGGTCATATTGGGCGATTCGGAATACAAGGACTTTACCATCGGAGCGATTATCAAGCCGACCGGTTTCTCGTCCATTACAGTGGATAACAGCCGAAAGACAGTAACCTATACACTTGCCTCCGGAACGACAACCCTTGCCGACCACGGTTCTTTGGATATTCCCGTTACCATTGCGGGGACGGTTTACCGACTGTCGTTCGTCTGGTCGAAAGCAAAAGCCGGTGCGCCGGGTCCAGCGGGTGCCGATGCCAACCTGCTGGACTGGGTACGGGAATGGAATACGGGGAAAACGCTCATCGACAGCCATACCGTCATCACGCCGAAACTCTTTGCCGGTGTGAAGAACACGGACGGAACCATTACGGGTACCGCCATCGGCCGTTTTGCCCTCAGTACGAAAACCGCTTCGGGCAGTATTGCCACCGAGACCATCGACGGGATCTGCGGATTTAGGAACGGATACAAAACCTTTCTTTTGGATAACGGCGGCAACGTCCAGCTCGGCTACGGCGACCAGTTTGTCCGCTATGATGCCGCAACCGGCAAAATCACGTTCGGTGCGGGTGTCAGCCTGAACTGGACCAATGCCATCCAGCAAGCCAAGACTGAAACGCTTAACGCCGCTGCCGCTACTGCCCAAAGTAAGGCCGATGCGGCTTTGAACTCGGCTAAAAGTTACGCTGACACGAAAAAAAACGAAGCCATCACGCAGGCAGGCAAAGATGCGGACAGTAAAATCTCTGCATTGACCGCTACGCTGAACGCCTCCATCGCCGATGCCAAGAAAGCCGGTACGGATGCCCGTGCCGTGGCGGATGCCATCACCTCGAAAGCCAATACGGAGGGCTGGTCGAACAAGCTGACCTACATCGACGCAAACGGCATATTCACGGGGAAACTGTCCGCCAACACCGTCAGCGCCATCAACATCAACGCCTCGCAGATCACGGCAGGCACCATCGCTACCGCCCGTCTGAATGCTGCGGAGATCCGCTCAAACATCATCAATGCGGCCTACATCAACGGTCTGACGTGTGCTTTCGTTCGGGGCACCATCGGCGGCTGGACTATCGGTGCAACCACGTTATCCAACAGCCATATATTGTTAGACAGCGGCAACAAACGGGTGGTCGTTTATGGGGCCAGTTCGGGAGCAACAAGCGGCAAGCGGGTGCAGATTTATTACAACTCCGATACGGATTTCGGTTTTTTCGCCACGGATGCCGCCGGTAATTGCCTTGCCCGTTTCGGTTCTGCCAACCAGATTGCCGGGTGGAACATCGATGCGAGTCGTATCTACAAGAACAACATCGCATTGGGTGCGGACGGCTCCATCACGAACGGCAGCAAATGGAAGCTGAACAACGATGGTTCCGGCAGTATCGCGTCGGGGAACATCTCATGGAATGCAGCCGGTGCGGTAACCTTTTCGGCGGCAGTGTCGTTGAACTGGACCAATGCAGCAGATTCGGCATTGGCATCCGCCAAAACGTATGCGGATACCAAGAAGACGGAAGCTGTCAATGCAGCGGCGGCAGACGCCACCAGCAAGTCCGATGCCGCCAAAGAACTGGCACGGGCGATGGCGTTCGGTAAAATGCTCTACCGTGATCCGACTTTCCGTAATGGCAATAATAGCGTCAATATCTATAACAATGCAGGTAACGGTACGGTGACCGTAACCCGCACCGGCACATCGGCTCCCAATGACAGCGGTTATGTATTGGAGATTAAAACTACCGGAAATGCTACTCCTGGTTTCGGCGGATTTACTTTTCAGACTATGACCGGCTACAAAAAGATATTTATTGTCCGTATCATCGCCAAAATCCCGACCGGACGGCAGATTGCCTGGGCGACAAACAGCATCGGAACGGGCGGCTCCAGTAAATGGCTGACTCCGACAGCCGGTACGGGAGACTGGTGCGAGTACATCTATAAAGTCATGTGCGGCACTGCATCCTTTTCCTCGACCAACTTCTTTTATCTGACAGGTGGTGCAGCCGCTACAGCCGAAGCACCGGTTACATGGCAGGTGGCATACGCAACCGTGTTCGATGTCACTACCTCAGAGCGGTACACAACCACCATAGACGCCAACGGTATCTATACCGGCACGCTGACTGCGGCGCAGGTCAATGCCGTCGCCATTGACGCAGGCAGTATCCGGACGGGAACGCTCAGTGCCGACCGTATTGCTGCGGGGAGCATCAACTCTTCCAAGCTCGACGCGGCCAGCATCAAGGCCAACATCATCAACACGGACTATATCAACGGTCTGACCTGTACTTTCGTGCGGGGCAAAATCGGCGGATGGACCATCGGGGCGGACAACATCACGGCCGGCAGTGTCGGTGCTGTCGGTGCCATGCCGATTCAGATCCGCTCGGCAGCCAGCGGTTCGGGGTATTGGTACACCGGTGCCTACAAACCGCAGGGTATCGTGATGACATGGTGCCAGAGCAGCAATGCCGGTCATGTGGTCTTCGGGCAGATCGCCGCTTCGGGCAGCACGGTCAAGACGGGCTTTCTCGGCATCCAGATGATGACGTGGGACAACGTGGAATACTTCTGTCTGTCGGCCAACTACACCAAGTCGGGAGCCAAGGAGATTTACAACCGCATTGCGGGATGGGCTTTCGACAACAGCCGTATCTGGAAAAACAACGTCTCGTTGGGTGCCGATGGCTCCATCACCAACGGTACGCGGTGGAAACTCAACAACGACGGTTCCGCCTCATTCGGTTCCGGGCGCAGCCTTTTCAATACGGACGGTTCGGGACAGGTGGCCAACGGCAAATTCAAGTGGGATGCCGCCGGCAACATCATCGCCCAAGGAGGCAAATTCAAGGACGTGACCATACAGGGAACCATCCGCAGTGCCTTCGTCCAGAACGACCCTTCCATCTGGATTGTAGTCGGCGGCGGCACGACCACCGAGATACAGACCGACCCCGTGCATTACGACAACGTGGTATGTACGCAATCCGGAGGCTGGAGCGAAAACATCAACCTGCAATGGACACTGGAAAACTCCGGCCGCCGGATTTGTCTGGTCAATTACAAGTGGGGTTCTACCGTCTCCACGGGAGTGATGAGCATCACGGCTCCGAGCGGGAAATATTTCTACGAAGACGGTATCTCGAAAACGACGCTCAAATTCTCCCGTGAGGTCATCGAGATGATCGGTTACGGGGATGACACGACCTTTTTCGGGTGGATCGTACTCAATCGCCGCGACCTGATGACAACCAGCCGATACGGAAAGTTTCAGCAAATTCTTGTTACAGGCATTGTTACCGGAACAACTTCCAGCGCATCCGTTCGTTACCTTTGTTTCGACGGTTCAAAATCCGTATCCGTCAGCCGATTGGGAAAAGGCATGTACCGTGTCTATCTTCCCTCTTCGTGGGGATTGTCAAGCCGTTACCTCGTCATGGCTACCGGAATCTATTCCACGGCGGAAAACACCCCGATTTACCCGACGGTAAAAGCAATCTATTCCTACTATTTCGACATTTACACGCAGGATGATGCGTCCCGCAACGATGGCTCGTTCAATTTTCAGGTAATCAGTACGGCGGATTGGGATTTGTGATCTTTTTTGGAGCGTTGTCACCTGTTCCGTTCCTTAACATGCTATTCTTTCATAAAACCTGCTATATGAACATCATCCGTATCACTACAACAAAGACGGCGCAGGAACGCACGGACCGCGCCTTCTACAACCTGGACTTCACCATCACCGACAACGCATTGGAGCGGGTGGTGGCGACTGTTTACACCCCCGAAAGCCGTCCCGACAGCGACACGCCTCCGGTCTTTATCGGCACCATCACCTACGAAAACGGACAAATCTTCTGCTCTCTGCCCAAAGAAGCATCTATTGCCGGTATGATGGCCGACTTCGAGAACTTTATGGTACAGATTCAGTCCGCCGTTACCGCCGAGACAGCAACCGAATAACACGAAAACCAATTATCAGCAATATGGAATTAAACATCAAGGACCGGCTCTACATCCCGGTCATCCTGCCCAAAGACGGCACATTCAAGGAGTTCAACACCAAGAAAGAGATTCTCCGCAAAATCGAAATCTCCGCCGAGGAGCGCGAAGCGGTCGGCCTGCACGAGAATGAGGAGAACGGACGCATCGAGTGGGACATCGAGAAAGACACGCCGCAGTCCATCGCTTTCACGGCCGACGAACTGGCCTACCTGAAACAGGCGTGCGAGAAAATCTCGGACGAGAAGCTGCCGGATGACATGTGGATGGTCGTGGAGAAAATCTACGATGCCGCTTAATCCCTATCCGTAACACACGGCCCCGGCGCACCTGTGTCCGGGGCTTTTCAATACTTGTTTATGGCACGCATGGACATCACGATGAATCCCTCTTTGGGTGAGGTAAACACCTCGTCCGGTCTGGCCGGCAAGGTGTTCTATCCGTTCCGTCTGTCGGGAGAACAGGACGAAAAACGGGTACGCGGGGAGATTACCGTCCCGGCGGACTTCGCCGTGCGTCGCCGTGGCGAACAGGGTTTCTACGTCCAAATCCCTTACACGCCGCTCTACAAGGAACTGCTCATGCGCCTGCGTTTGGACAACGGGACGGGACATTCCGAATATATTATCAACTCCACGGACAACACCACCTGGTTTCCCGTGTATTTGCCGGACAGTGAGGGTGCTATGCGAGCCATCCGGCTCTCCGAATACGAGACCGTCAACGAAGAGGGCCGTTACCATCTTGTCCTTCGGGACGGCTGCCTGCTTCTCTATTCCGGTGATGACACCGATCTTGAAATCGGTGCCGCCAAATACCAGAACGAGGTGTTCCTGCTGAAAGCCTTTCCGGGAAACTTGTACCAGTATCCCACCACCGGTGTCGGTCTGATCGACTTCCTGCACGGAAACTTCGAGAACAACAACCTCGCTGCCAGACTGCAAGCCGAGTTCAAGGGAGACAACATGGTCATCATCAACGCCTACATGGATTCCGCGACCGGAGAACTGCTATTGGAAACCGAAGAAAAGGAGGAACAGAATGGGTAAATATACCGTCACCGAAGGTCAGAACCTGTATGATGTAGCCCTGCACCTGACCGGTTCCATCGAGGGCATCGTGGACCTGCTGATCTGCAATCCCGCACGCTCTCTGGCCGATACGCTCCGCAGCGGGGATGAACTCTTCTACACGGACGATTTCGTCATCAACGCGGATGTGGTCGCCCGATACCGCCGGGAACAAATCGTACCGGCCGGCGGAGAACGGAACGTCTATCCCAAATATCCGTCAGGCAACCGCCGTCTGTGGTTTACGCTGGATGCCGTGCAGATTTCCACATCTTTCTCCCTTTCGGGAAACGGCAGTGTCGAAATCGACTGGGGCGACAACTCCCCGTTGGAAGCCGTTGTTCTGAATTCTTCCCGCCGAGAATTGAGCCACCGTTTCGACAACACGGTCGCCATGCCCCGACAGGTACGCCTTTACGGGGACTTCACCCTTCAGAGTCTCGATTTAAGTGCGAGCGGTGCGCGTCGCATCCGTCTGTCCGAGCCGCTTCGCTGCGAGCGATTCTCGCTTTGCGGCGGTTCATGCCCGTTGGACTTCGCACCTCTGCTGGACGGTGTCTTCCGGATGGACCTCAGCCGCCTGAACTCTGGGACACTGTTGCCGTTGGCGGAGTGCCGGCAACTGATGACGCTCGATCTGACGGATGCCGACATAAGCCGTGCTGCCGTCGATGAATACCTGATCCGGCTGGTTACCCATCATTACGGTCGCCGCAACTGCGACCTCACGCTGCCCGTCGTTCCTTCCGGTACTTATGCGGAACCAGTGCGGGATGCGGTCGGTGCATGTGTCCCCGCCACCGGTCTGGAGGCCGTCTGGCTGCTCACCCACGAAGAGAGCTGGAACGAAGGCGGTGTCTGGGTCGTCCGCACCCCTGAAAAATGCTATCGTTACACCCCCAATCAACCTTGAACCCATGAGCCGAACCCTGAAAGAAATATACGACGAAGCCGTCCGGGAGCGCAACAAACGCATGGAACTGAACGAGTTTTCCAGCGACTCGAAGCTCTCCATCCTGAACGGCATCGCATGGACGGTCGCCGCCGTCATCCACAGCTTCGAGACCCTGCTCGACGTCTTCGCCTACGACATCTCCGAAACCATCAACCGACGTATCAACGGCACCCCGGACTACTATGCCCGTGCCTTGCTCCAGTACCAGAAAGGCGACGAACTGACGGTCCGCGAAGACGGTCTGGCTTTCGGGTACGCCTCCGTGGACGAAAGCAAGCGTATCATCACGCAAGTGTCGTATGACGAGAGCAGCGACGATGTGAATCTCGACAGCAAGCTGGTCCTGAAAGTCGCCACCGGAGACAAGGGCAACCTGTCCGCCGTCGATGATGCGGAGCTGGTACAGATTCGCGCCTATCTCGCCAAAATCAAATTCGCCGGTACCCGTGTTGAGGTGACCTCCCTGCCGGGCGACCTCTTAGTGCCCCGGCTCTCGGTATTCTGGGACGGCGCCATCTCCGAGGCGGAGGTGTTCGACAACATCGAAGAGAAACTGAAGGAGTACATGATGAACATCGAATTCAATGCCGTCGTCTATGTCTCCAAGGTCATGGAAGCCATCCGCTCGGCCGAGCATGTGACCGACGTGTGGATCGATGAAGAGGCCACGCCCCGGCAGGGTGTCTTTTTGGCCTGCCACAACAGCGACGGGGTCCTGATGCCGATGGAACGCATCGCCCGGATGCGGCATACCGCCTCCGGATACCTGCGCCAGTCCTCCGGGAAGGGCGACGAAGAGCAGATTCCCAATTTCCGACAAGCCCTAAAACTCAGCGTCGATGGACAATAACAGATACCGGCTGCCGACCGACAGGCTCATCAACCGCCTGACCCCGCACTATCTGTCGGGGCGGCGTTACATCCTGTTGTTGCAGAGCCTCGTGTGGCCGCTGCAAAGCCTGAACGACCGTTTCTGCGCATGGGCGCGGGAGCGGCAGATCGAGGTGCGTATGACCTCGCAGGTGATGTGGTTCGAGTGGTGGCTGAACTACCGGTTCCGCCGCTACTTCCGCGACGCATCCGACGCCATCCATATCACCGACAGCACGCCACTTGGCGTGGACCTCTACCATGAGGGTGCGACGGTCGGCCGGCCGTTCACGGTGTGGTACGAGGGCGAGCAGGTCACGACGGAGTGCGACGATGAAAATCCCCGGCCGTTCCATTTGCTTACCGAAGAGAAAGCCACTGCGAAAGTCAGCTTCATGGTGTGCGTGCCGTCCATCACCATCCCCACGCAGGAGTTCGTTTACATGCTTTCCTACGCGGTGAACACCTACCGCACGGCAGGCAAGACCTACCTGATCAAAATAGACGGCGAAGAGCTCAAACCCAATAAAACGAAATCATGAAAGAATTCATCGCGGAACCCGGCGGCCGTTATACCTACGCCGACGATATCATCAACTTGCAGGACATGGTGTTGGCCGTCGGCAGCCTATTAGACGGCTGTTCCAACTTCATCATCTCCGGCTGCCGGTGCCAAGGTGCCGTCATTACTCCCGGATACGTCTGGCTGGGCGGTAAAATCCGTCGTTTCGAGGGGTGTGCCGACGCCTCGTATCCGTACTATATCTACGAGAAAAACAGCAACGAGTCGGTCACCTATGCCAACGAAGTCAACAAACGCGGTCGTGCCTGCTACCTGGCTTTGGGCGGACGCTCCGTGCCCGATACGGTCGATTCCGTCACGGGAGCCTTGCCGCAGTTCATCGAGGTAACCGCCGACTATGCGCCCCGGCTGGCGGATAAATTCTTCGGCCGCTACGCCCTGATGACCGACAGTCCCTTCGCCAGGCAGACCGTCCGTAAAGACCTTCTGCTGACCGGTACTCTGACCGTCGAGAAAGGCATCGAGAGCAAACATTCGCTGCTGGTCTCCCCGACAGGCAGCAAAAAGATGCTGCGGGGTTACTTTTCCGAAGCCACCGTCGCCCGTCTCGAAGCCGGCACGAATGCGGCCCCTGTCGCCGCTGTCGTATTCGACTTGCTCAAAGGCAGCGTCATCATCGAAAATAAAGGCGTTGTTACCGCCAGCTTCACGGAGCGGCTCTGCACCTTGTCCGACCTGCGCAGTGACACGGTGCGTGCCGGTTCGCTTTTCTTCACGGGGAACCAACTGAAGAACAGCGCCGACCGTAGCGACAAAGGAGCCGTCCGCATCAACTACGACGGCTACAATGAGGGTACGGCCTACTTCCGGAACTTCGAGGTGTACGACGGCAAACGGTGCGCGGTGCCGCTCTTGCAGGTCTGTGGAGCCGGCAAACGGGTGGCGGTACATGCCGTGCTGGCCGTCGATTCGGCGCATGGCATCACGCTCTCGGACGCAGACCACGTTCTGACGGATGCCGCATTCGGTGGGGTGATACGCTGGTGCGACCAGTCGGGAGCGGAAGCCGCCATTGTAGGCTATACCGAAGAGAAACACCCTCATTTTTCCATCACCAACACGGCAGGCGGCATTCTGCTCGTCCCGAAAAACTTCGTCGATGTGCAGGGCGATTTGCAGGTAAACGGCATCTCCATCGCCAAGACCTACGCCACGCAGCAGGCCCTGACCGACGGGCTGAATAAGAAAGTGGATGCCATCGAGGGCAAGGGGCTATCGACCAAAGATTTCACCCAAGAACTCTACGACAAACTGAACGCCATCGCCAGCGGCAGCTTCGCCGGGGAGGACACACCCCAGAGCGAGGGATACGTCACCACGACGCAGGTCGCCGCCGAACTCCGGAAAAAGGCAGACCGCCTGCTTGACGGTCTGGATGAGGGTGAGCGGCAGACCGCCGCCGGGAATTTGGATGTCCATTCCAAGAAAGACGCGGACAGCCGTTTCGGCCGTCTTGCAGAATTGTTCCAGGACTACATCACCTTTTTGGTCCGTCAAGGAAAAAGTTCGGCCCAAGCCCAGCAGATGCTTCGGGAGAGGTTGGCTGCCGCCGGCAGCAAAGACCTTGCGGACAACTATGTGCGGCGGGATAAGAAATTGTCAGACCTCGCATTACCCGATGACGATGCCCGTAAGCTGGTCTGCAAAAATATCGGGGCTGCCTATGCCGCCGACTACCAGCCCAAGCTGCTCGATACCGGCTGGCTCCAGATGTCGAACAGCGGTTCGGGAACCGATACCAGCAAACTGTTCGTGCGCCAGATCGGCAGCATCGTCTGCATACAGGGACGTATCAACACCGCCCGGCGTGACGGAAGCAACGAGGGCGGCATCATCGCCGTCATCCCCAACAAGGTCGAGCCGCCCAAATACGGCTTGCGCACCACGATGGCACACTGGAACGACGACCACAAATACAACCGGGGCTCGTCCTTCACCATCGATGCCGGAAGCCGCTACGTCCGTATCTACGAACGGGGCATGTACAACACGGAAATCAATATTCACTTTTCATACATGACGTAACATGAAAAAGCTCAACATCCAGCGCGACCTGAACAGCCGCGCCGCCATCAGCGAGAAACGCCGCCGCACGCACAGCGTCGCCCAGGCATCTGTCGAACCTGTAAAACCCGAAACTCATGGCACAAGCGAAGAAACACCGGGGCGCGAGGATCACCCGCAAAGCGGAACCGAACCCCGCAAAACGTCCCGGAAAGTCCGGAAGGCCGAAGGGGACGTATAAGCGTTACCTTTTCGAGGAGACCAAATTGGGATTCTTCCTCAAATACGAAGTCCCCGAAGTGTTCCAGCTCATCATGCAGTCGTTGCCGGCGGGCAGGCACCGGGCTCCGCCCTTGCCGCTGATCCGTATCGTCTGCTCGGCCTCCAAAGACCCGTCGCTCAGGAAGCCCAAGTTCCGGCGTTACATGGAGCTCTACGAACGGGACGGCCTCTATTGCCGCCGCGCTACCGTGATGACCCCGGCGAAGAAACCCTTCTACGACGAGATGCGGCGGCGCAAGTTGGAGAAATTCATCTGCCGGAACCGGAAACTTATTTCCGTCATCCGCCGCCGGATGGTCGAGGATGCCTCGAAGGTGGACACGTCGAGCCTCTATCCGGCGGAGCGCCTGCGCCTTCCGTGGCAGAACACCGCGACGGGAAAACCCTGAAACGATTATTTGCAGGGCATAATAAACCGTTTGAAAACAGTGTATTATCCACTTTTTCGGCAAACATTCAACCGTTTATTTTGCCCGCTCGTGAAAGGAGGCTATTTTTGTAAACACTTGAGTTGAATCCGCCCGTTCGGGCGGCGCATAGGGAAAGTGATAAACGGACCAGTATCGTCCGGCTTTCCATCCAGTTTCTAAACTGAAGAGCGGCGGTGCATCCGAACCCGTCCCTCGTCGTCTTTTAGATTCTTCGGCATTAGTAATTTTATCACTTTCAAACTATGCAAGACGAAAATCTTGAAAGAGAGAATCCGGTTTCCGTGGAGGACTTATTCCTTGCCTCGCAGGAGACCTATGCCCAGGCGCAACAGCGGGCGCAGGAAGAGAACAAGGCATTCGCCCGCACCGAGTTCTTCCGCATGGACAAGTTGGGCGTGTACCGCCTGCGAGTGCTGCCCATCGCGCCGACCACCGACGGCGTCCTTGCCCGTCCGGGCTATGAATTCCCCGTCCACCAACTGCTGCTCGAATTAGAGAAACCTTCCACGGGCGGCAAAGCCTCGTACCTGTACGTGACCGTTCCGCGAGCTACCGACGCCGGTTATCCGCTGGACCTGATCGACATCTACCGCAAGGCCGCCGTGGCAGAAGCCAAGGCACAGGGAGATGACAAGCTGGCCGAGAAAATCGGGGGCGGCAGTTTCGGCGGCGGCCTCAAGTACAGCTACGGCCACGCGCTCTACGTCCTCGACCTCGACGAACGGGCCAAAGGGCTCCAGCTTCTCACGCTCTCGCACAGCCAGTTCAAAGACCTCGACGAGCGGAAATTCAAACTCTGGCAGAAAAAATTAGCCAAGAACCCCAACTATCCCTGTCCCGTGTGCTCGGTACACGATGCCTATCCGGTAGAAATCGAGAAGAAAAAAAACGGCGGCAAGACCGAATACCTCGTGAGCATCGACAACGAAAGCGACACCGACGTGCTCTCGAAGGAGGAACTCTCGGCCCTGCTCTCCGCGCCCCGCATTCCCGACATCATCTACCGCTACTCGCGCTATCAGGCCGAGGCGACCGTCGAGTACCTCAAGCAGTGCGATGCCCGTTACGGCATGGCCATCATGGAGACGGACGAGATGAAGGAGGCTATCGAAACCATCATGGCCGCCCTTCCGAAAGAGGACACCAGTTCCTTCTCGTTCGACAAACGCACGAAAGACAACAAGGACAACCCGGCGGCCGGAGCCGCCACTCTCGACGACCTGTTCGAGCGGTTCGACAGCTTGCAGGAGCAGGGATTGGGCGACCGCACCGAGCAGGGGCAGGAACTTCGCGGCCTTATCCGCGCCTACATCGAGCAGGAAGGTCTTCAGATCCGCGTGACCCGTTCGACCTCGAACAAAGACCTACTGGATATGATCGAGGAGGCGATGCAGGGTCCCGTCCCATCCGAAGAGGAGGAAGCACCCGAACCGCCGGCCGAGGAGGAACCCCGTCGCCGTCGCAGGTAAACAGACACATAGAGTTATTCATTTCAGGGAAGGAGCAGCCTTGTGCTGCGCTTCCCTTTCCTACATCACATGCTTATGCCAAAGGAAAAGAACTATCCGTGTCTGTTGTTACTGAACGACATACACGTATCCAAAGATAACATACCCGAATTTACGGCCAACTGGCGGGAGGCCCTCGACATCTGCCGGAAGATGGACATCCGGGACATCGCTCTCGGCGGCGACCTCTTTCTGAGCCGTGCCGCCCAGACCCTCGACGTGCTGCTGGCTGTTCACGACGCCCTGCTGCTGGCTGCCGAGTACGGTATGCGCGTCACGATGATCAACGGCAACCACGACAAGGTAAACCAGGAATCGCCGCGCGGCTACTGTCACATCTTCGACCAACACGACAACGTGCTGGTCGCGGACGACTACATCGCCTTGCCTTGTCCCGACGGGCAGCGGTTCATCCTGCACATGGTCGCTTACTTTCCGGAGAGCGGCAGCTTCCCGGAGAAATTGGAGCGGGTGCGTCTCGACCCCGAACGGTTGAACTACCTGTACATCCATGAAGGCATCAACGGGGCACTGTCCCAGCCGTCCGACAACGAACTGCCCGTACACCTTTTCGAGGCTTTCGACAAAGTGTTCGTCGGCCATTACCACAACCGGTGCATCATCCCGAAAACCCGTATCGAGTATATCGGTTCTTCGCGCCAGCACAACTTCGGCGAAGACGAGGAGAAAGGTTACACGGTCATCTACACCGACGGCACGCACGAGTTCATCAAGAACAAGGTGAACACGCGCTACAAGGTATTAGACGTGTCGGCCGAGCGGGCGGGCCTGCACCTCATGGACGAGCTCAGGGAGATCGATGCCGACGGCCGCTACAAGGTCAAGGTGCGGGTCCATGCCCCGCAGGCGGCCATAAAGTCGGTGGACAAGGCCGCGCTTTTAGAAGCCGGTGCCACCAAGGTAGAGCTTATCGCCGATGACGAGGAGATGCTCGAAAGTGTTTCATCGTCCCTTTTTGAAAAATTCGACAGCCGTCGTATCCGCGAGACCTACGAGGAGTTCTGCCGCGAGAAGCAGATCGAAGATGTCGCTGTCGGATTGGAATACTTATCTAAAATCGAGAACAGACCATGTGGAAACTGAAAACCATAGAGGCGGAAAACCTGTGCGCTTTCCGTCATTTATCGTACACCTTGCAGCAAGGTGTTACGACCCTGATATTCGGCGACAACCGGGATAACGACTCGCAGCAGTCGAACGGTGCCGGAAAATCCGCCCTGTTGGAGTGCATCGCCATCGGCATCACGGGCAGTCCGCTGCGCAAGATACGTTCGGAGGAGATTATCAACGATGCCGCCGAGGAGTGTCGTATCGACCTGCATCTGGCAAACGATGCCTCGAATGAGGAACTCATCGTTTCACGCTGCATTCCCCGCAAAGGGACATCGACGGTTGCCTGCACGCTCCGGCGAGGCGGCATGAAAGTGGAGACGGACGAGGCCGTGCAGCCCTCGGTCGATGCCTATAACCGTTACATCATCGACAAATTAGGTATAACTCGGGAGGAGCTGCTGAATAACTTCATCCTCTCGAAATACCGTTACGAGGACTTCCTTTCGTCTTCCGACAAGGAGAAAAAGGAGATCATCAACCGCTTCTCGAACGGCATTCTCGTAGACGAAGCCATCGCCCGTGTCGAGGAGGATATCGAGCCGCTCGGGCGCGAGCAGCAGAAGATAAACCTCGAACTGGCAGGTATCGACGGGCGTATCGAGATGTTACAGGAGCAGATCGACCGCGAGACGGCGGCGGGCGAAGAGCGCGGGCGCACCCGTGCGACCCGCATTGCGGAACTCGAAGCGTCCATCGCCGCCAAACGGGAACAGATACGTGCCCGGAAAGAGTCGGCGGATGAAACCGACGGGACAATGGAGAAAGTCCGGCAGGCGGACGAAGCGTTGCAGGAGCTGGAATCTTCGGACGCCTCGTTGGAAGAGTGCCTGAAAGCCATCGAAGCGTTTATGCCGCTTTTCCAGAACGCCCGGCGCACGGACTGGAACCGTACCCTCCAGCTCAAAAAGGAGGATATGGAAATCGCCCGTGCCTCTCTTGACAACCTCGATGCTGCGGTCAAGCACGCCGAAGGGAAGCTGGCGGAGAAACGTGCAGCGTGGGAACAGTTCAAAAAGGATTACGCCGGTTTCTGCTCTCAGTACGAGGAACAGACGGCAGGCTATCAGTCGCGGTTGCAGGAGATAGACAGCCAGTTGCGCGACCTTGCCGGACGTCTGGACGAGCTGCGCCGCAAGCGCCGTACCGTCTCGGCAGGTATCGACGAACTGTCCAACAAACTGGCCGCCTGCGGGCACGAGTTTTTAGTAGCCCACCCCGAGTTCGAGATCGAGGCAGGCACGAAAGAGTTGCGTCTTCGTCAGCAGCAACTCGGAGAGTTGAACGATCGCATAGAGGTCGGGGAGAAACAATCCGAAGAGGTGGAGATGCAGCAGAGCCGTATCCGCACCGAACGCCGCGACATGGAGAACAAGCACCGGGACTGGGAACAGAAGCTGTCGGAACACGAGCGTGCGGTGCGCAGTGCCACAAGCAGCGTCGAGGATGCGGAGCATAACCGCAAGCGCACCCAAGCCGGGATTGCCGCCATGCAGGAGGAGATCGACGGCATCCGCCGCAAGGTATTCGACGAAGTGTTCGGCTTCATCGACGAGCGTAACGCCGCACTCGGTCGGGAGAAGCGCAAGGCCGAGGAGGACATCCGTTCGGCGGAGTGCGCCGTGGACACCCTGAAAGAGACCATCCGAGAGGTAAACGAAGCCGCCGCGACCGACCTGACCCGGTCGCTTCGCGCCACATTGAAACAGGAAAAGCAACGCTCGATGGAGACCGCAAAGCGTAAGTTTGATGTGGACGACAAAGTGCGGGCATTGGAGGTACAGCGGGAGCGTTTCGTGCAGTTCAAGACCTACTTGGCCAACACGAAAATCGAGGCACTCAGCCGCATCACCAACGAGTTCCTCGTCGGTATCGGCAGCGACATCCGCATCCGTTTCGACGGTTATACGGTGCTCAAAAGCGGCAAGGTGCGCGAGAAAATCTCCATCTCGCTGTTGCGTGACGGCGTGGACTGCGGCTCTTTCGGCAAGTTCTCGGCAGGCGAAGCCGCCCGCGTGAATCTGGCGACAATCCTTGCCATGCAGAAGCTCGTCAATGCCAACTGCGACGACGAAAAAGGGCTGGACCTGCTCGTTCTCGACGAGATACTGGAGGCGGTGGACGAAGCGGGATTGGCGTCCATGTTCGAGGCATTGAACGCCCTCGGCGGGACCGTGCTGGTGGTATCGCACGGGAATGTCGCGGAAGGTTATCCCAATAAATTAATTATCGTCAAGGAGCATGGAGAATCGCGTATCGGATAACATCGGCCGCGAACAGGTTTTGGCGTTGGATGTGGCGACCAAGACCGGCTATTACAGCCGGCATGAGAGCGGGACGTGGAACTTCGCCGAGTCGAAACGCCGCAACGGCAATAAGATGCACGGCGCATTCCGCGTCATGCTCATGGCCTTTATCCGCCGTTACGGCATCCGTCGTATCGTGGCCGAGGACGTGGCAGTGAACCGTCACTTCTACGACATGCGCCGTCTTGCGGAGCTGCGGGGTATCCTGCTGGAGGTCTGCGATGAACTCGACCTGCCGGAGCCCGAATTCGTGAACCCGGCCACGCTGAAGAAATTCGCCACCGGAGACGGGCGGGCGACCAAGGAACAGATGATTCGCGCCTGCCGCGAGAAATACCGCTACGACGCACCCGACGACAATGCCGCCGACGCCTGCCACCTTTATCATTACTATATCCGCAAATATCGTATTTAAGAAGTTATGACAAACATTTATAGAATTGACGCACATAGAGTTGCTGACAGATTGAGATTCAGATTGAACCATCAATCCGTCGGCCTATGGAGCAACAGGGAAAGCCACTCCCGGAAGAGGAGTTAAAAAATATCGAACTGCGTACCGAGCTGTTCAACCGCTACATCCTGCCCAACAAAAACTTGGTGTACCGGCTCTGCATCCGTTACACCTACTTGCAGGAGAACATTGCAGACAATTACAGCGAGGCATTGGTGAACTTTTTCAAGTACATCACCACCTACGATCCCCAGCGGAGCATTCTCAACTGGATACACATCGTGACCAAACGGTTCGTCATGGAGCAGAACCGCCGCCACGGCCGCCTGCCCGTTTCGGAAAACGTGGACGTCTATTTGCTGGCCTCGTCGCTGAGCGATGAAGACGACACGCACGGCAACGCTATGGGGATGGAGAACTACCGGGAATTTTACAACGATGACATCCTCAGCGCCCTCGACTCGCTTAAACCCATCTACCGGGAAGCCCTGCTGCTTCAACAGGCGGGATACAAGTTGGAAGAGATCGTCGAGATTTCATACCGCAACGGCAACATGAAAAGCCGGAGCCTCGACACGATGAAGAGCCGGATTTTCCTGGCGAAACAGCAGATGCGCAAACTCATTACGCCCGATGGAGAGAAACGATAAGACCCGTGTAACGGTATTGCTGTTCGAGACGCTCGTGCGCCGGCTCATCGACGCCTCGTTCCGCTTTCCCGGCGGAGAGTCGGGACGGCGGACGGTGTCGGCCTGTTTGGAGTTCCTGCGCACCCACAGCGGCGGGGAGCTCTCCGACGAGCGTATCGCGGACTTCTGCATCTGTCAGGTGCATGCCATTAGCCGGTTTGACGGAAGCTATCTGTCGTGCCGATGGATGCCGTCGCACTCCTTCGGACCCAAAGCCCGGGAGCGTTTCGCCTCCACCACACCGGTACGTCGTTACCACGAGGACCGATGGCTTCAGGAGGCAGGGCTCAACCGCACCGCCTTGCCGCTACTGCTTAAAGACCGGCGGGAACATCCCTTGTGGCAATTCCTCGATCCGGCATACGAGGAGGCGACCAAACAGCGGGTGGTGAACACGCCTGTGGGTTATTACGTCTGCGGTATTTCGACCTTGCTGTGGAATCCGTTCTCGGACGCTTGCCGGACATGCTCCCGCGCCGAGCCCTGCCGAAAGCGTACCGCCGCCCGTTATCCGGAACTCTACCGCCTGCGCCGCGAAGAAGCCGAAAGGAGGTGCCGCCCATGAAAAACGCACCAGTCAATCCTTTGTCGGCGGAGTTCCTTTACGAACTCTATGCTGCCGCCCTGCGCTATGACACCCTGTGCGGCGTGGTGGTGGAGAACATGCGCACGGAATACCTGCCGGACCGCAGCTTCCAGAAAATTCAGGAGGTCATCGCCAACCACTACCGCACCTACAAGTCCCCGCCGACGTATGCCATGCTCTCGCAGACATTCCAAGGCGACTACGATGCCATCGAGTTGCTGGAGACCTTCCGCGAGTACGAGGAGGAGAACACCGATACGGAATCCCTGACCGACCTGCTCGAAGGCTACATCAAGGGGGTGCGGTTGCAGAAAGTCTATACCGAGGTCGGCAAGCTCTACAACCAGAACCGTCAGGACAAGGCCGAGGCGCTGCTCGCCGAATATGCCGGGTGGCTCTCATCGTTCACGCTCCGCACCACGGCATTCGTGGACGTGGCGAAAACCTTCCGGGAACGCTTCGAGCATAACCGCCGCCGCGAAGCCGAGAGCCGCGAGAACCGCCTGCCGCAGGTGTGCCGCTTCTACATCCCGTACCTCGACGCCCTGAACGGCGGCCGGAACCTTCGGGGGCAACTGACCTGCTTTCTTGCATCGACGGGCGTGGGCAAATCCCATCTCGCCAAGCACATCGGCATCCGTGCCGACATCGACGACGGGCTGCATGTGCTGCATTACCAGTTGGAAGGTTCCGAGCAGGAGGCTCTGGATGCCTATTCGGGCGGGATGATTTCCCGCAACGCCTACTACTTCGAGCAGGGGAAGATTTCCGACCGGGAGTTCAAACATTTCGAGGAACTGGTGATGAGTTACGCCGGCAGTATCACGGTGCGTTCGTTCCCGCGTTTCGCTGCCCGCATATCGACGATGGACATCAAGAACGGCATTGCCGAATACCGTAAAATCAACGGCTACTCGCCCGATGTGGTCATCGTGGATTCGATGGACCTGCTGACAGACGCCACGCGCCGACAGTGGGGAGCCGAGCACGAACGCTCGAAGCGCATCGCCGTAGCGAACGACCTCAAAGATCTGGCAGCGGACGAGAACGTGTGGATGGTGGTGACCTACCAGAGCACCATCGAAGACCGGGACTGGCTCAACAACGAGCGGAACGTGCTGACCGAATACAACTGTTCGGAGGCGAAGGGGCTGGCGCGGCCTTGCACGCATCTGATATCGCTCAACCAGTCGTCGGCCGAGCGGAAAGAGTGCCTGATGCGCCTGCATGTGGCCAAGAGCCGGTTTTTCCGGAAGGGAGATACCATCAAAATCGCCACCGACTACGACAACGAGGTGTTCTATGATCCGCAGCGGTCGATGGCGTTGCAGCAGATGGAAGACATCTAAAATGATAAAGGCTCCGATTGGGGAGCCTTTTGTCATCTAATAATTGAATCCGAAATGCCAAAGCGGTATCGTATTGCCGGAAGCGAACTTGATCAGGTAATGCGATATTCATAGAATTTATATTTTTTGTTCGCTCTCTATTTGTTTCATCGCCTTCATCGGGCATTTTCTCACGCATTTACCACACTCGATGCAAAGGTTGTAATCTATCACTGGAAAACCTTCGGAATCCTGTGAAATTGCTCCGACCGGACACGCTTTAATCAGCGGACAAATATGGTCGTGAGGGCAGATTTTCTTGTTTACTTGTATCATAGCCGTTTATTTTTTTTGCAAAATTAGTCCAATAATTCTGTTCTACAAAATAGATTTTATCTAATTTTGCATCGAAATTATCGAACGTAATCCGACTTATATGACACTTCAGCAAATGGAATATATCGTGGCGGTTGACAAATACCGCCATTTTGCAAAAGCCGCGGAATCATGCGGCATCTCACAGTCAACCTTGTCATCGCTTGTTCAAAAATTGGAGATTGAGCTTGATGTAACCATATTTGACCGTAACAGCCATCCGGTGAAGCCGACCGCTGTCGGCGAAGAAATTATCAGCCGTGCAAAGCTGCTGTTATTCAATGCAGCGCAGGTCAGAGAGCTGGTGGCTACACGAAAAGGAGAATCTGTCGGGAAAGTGTCGCTCGGCATTACTTCTACAGTTGCTCCGTATTTATTGCCGAAAATGCTCAAATACCTGTCCGCCAATCATCCGGACATAGAATTGCATGTCGAGGAAGCACGGGTATCAACCCTTGTTTCACAACTTGAACGCGGAGAACTTGATATTGCGCTTTTGGCGACACCGCTTAATAACGACGAATTGTTGGAAATACCGGTCTATCAAGAGCGTCTCATGGCATACGTGTCTCCGAACGAGCCAATTTATAATGCCGCTGATTTGCAGACAGGCCGGCTTCCTGTGGAAAGCGTATGGGTGCTTCGTGAGGGCTATTGCCCCAATCGCGGTGTTTTCCCCTTTTGCAATTACAAGGCAGGGCGCCAAGCCGTTTATGAAGCAGGCAGTGTGGAGACACTGATAAAGATTGTTGACGAGAATGGAGGATATGCCATCATTCCTGAACTTCATGTACCGCTTCTTAGGAAATGCCAGCAAGCCAATGTCCGTGTGCTTACTAATCCCGAACCGAGCCGTGAAATTGCCTTTGTGGTACATCGTAATTTCGTGCGTGAACGGCTGCTTAATATCCTTGCCGATGCTATCAGGACAGTTATTCCTCCTGCCATGATCAATAAGAGGCTTAAAAAATTCTCAATCACACTTTGATTGATAAAATCGATTAATGTATCTGTTTTATAGCTTGTACCGATATGGGTAATTGCGTAACTTTGTTCCCTGAAACAATGAGTTATAAAACACATGGCACATAAACAATTTTTTCGTTCTCTTCCTCAAAGGGGATTTCCACTATATTGGATACTATTGGTGTATCTTGTTGTCGGTTACTTTTATCCGGTAATCGGTTTCCTTGCTGTTATCTGTATGATAGCACCGGTCGCGTTTGCCGTGCGCAAAGGGCGATGGTGGTGTGGGAATGCCTGCCCCCGTGGAAATTTTTACGACCGGGTATTGGCGAAATACTCGCCGCACAAACCGATTCCGGCATTTGTGCGCACCAAAGGATTCCGTATTTTCATGGTAATATTTATCTTCACCATGTTCGGCATACAGATGTACCGTGCTTGGGGCGACTGGAATGATATGGGACGGGTATTCTGGACGATTATACTGGTTACCACGATTGTTGGCGTGGCTCTTTCATTTATATATGCTCCGAGAACATGGTGCTCGTTTTGCCCGATGGGAACGCTGTCAGCGTGGGTGTCGCCTCGTAGCGGCAGGCTTCCCGACAGCTACCGCCGCATCATCGTAGGTGAAAAGTGTACTACCAAATGTAAACTCTGTTCCGCAGTATGTCCCATGCAATTAAAGCCATACGAGAGCAGGAACGACGGAAACGGATTCCTCCATCCCGATTGTATCAAGTGCGGACGTTGCATCAAAGGATGCCCTCTGAAAGTTCCTGAAATGAAGCCATAACTTACAAAAATAACGTAGGCTCTACGGTAGATAACATTAACATAAATAAAAATAGATTATGATGAAAATTGCAATTCCGACAAGAGAAAATGAGGTCGATGACCACTTCGGCCACTGCGAGTATTACACTGTCTTGACAATAGGGCAAGACAATCGAATCCTGAGTAACGAGATTATTCCTTCTCCCCAAGGATGCGGATGCAAGTCCAACATAGCAGGAGAATTGGAGAAGATGGGGGTCAATGTGATGCTGGCTGGGAATATGGGACAAGGGGCCTTGAATGTCCTTACTTCCCACAACATAAAAGTAGTAAGAGGCTGCTCCGGGAATATCCAAAATGTTGTAACCGATTATCTGAACGGAAAAATCACAGATTCCGGTATAGGTTGTTCATCCCATGAACATCATGAATGTCATCATGGGCATCACCATGAACATAATAATAAGGAGTGATGTTAAAGAACAAAATGCCGGTCAATATTGCCATTGACATTGTCATGTTGATTGCAATAGCATTGGTCAGCATAAGCGGTTTCATCTTGGAAGTTGTCATTCCTTCCCGCCATGCCGTCAGATTTCAAGGTGCCGATTCATGGTGTTCGCATTTGTGTGGATTGGGAAGGCATGGCTTGGGCGATGTCCATTTATGGGCAGGGGTAGCTTTGCTTGTTCTGCTTGCCGCACACATTCTGTTGCATCTGAACATAGTATCGGCTTTCTTTAAGAAGAGATGTCCGAACCGGACATTACGGATGGCACTTTATGTGTTTTTATTGATACTATTGCTGATAACGATAGTGCCTTGGTTATCTTTATTTTAGCATTTCGGAATAGCGGCATCCGTTTTAATAGTTAACGAATAAACCAACGATTCAGAAAATACAAGCTCCTTGAACTCCAACAAAAAAAGCATTAAGCGAAAATTATAAACAGAGAAGGCTCCCGTGAAGGAGCCTTCTTGCATCTTTTTTATAGTGCAGATATCGTGACCTGCCGATACGGGCACTGATTAGATGCTGCAAATATACGGAAATTGCTCATAAGTTGAGCAATAACGTGTGTACAATTGCTCAATTAGTGAGTAATTCCGTACCCGATAGCACAGTTCCTATCATCGCATGAAAGAAACTAAATATTTTTCCATGATACGACCTTGCCATCTGATGTCTGCATCGACTTGTCTCCTCCGTAAATCACCGTTTTCCGCTCGGAATCAGCTCCGGAAAGTTTACTCCAATAGTTGAGTCCTTTGAAATATTCTTTGGAAAAGGTCGCTCCGGACTTGATTTCGTAGGCATACTGACATGCTGCTTCCGTTTGAATCAGATCCACTTCATTGCCTGCGCTATCATGCCAGAACGAGAGAGCCGGTTCCAATCCCCGATTATAGTCCCGTTTGAGAAATTCGTTGATGACCATATTTTCAAACAACCCGCCTCGCAGATAATGTGAATCGAGTTGTGATACATTTCTTATTTCCAAAAGGGAACAAGCCAGCCCCGTATCATAGAAATAGAGTTTGGGCGATTTTACGAGACGTTTGGAGAAATTGTTGTAGTCGGGACGCAGGAAATAAAGGATATAGCTCTCCTCCAGAATCGAAAGCCACGCATCGACTGTCGGAGCGGTCACACCACATTCGACAGCCAAAGAAGCCTTGTTGAGCAACTGACCGATACGTCCTGCGCACAATTTGATGAGTCTGCGGAACTTTGAAAGATCGCCGATGGCCTTCATCTGTCGGACATCACGTTCTATATAGGTCTTGATATAATTCGGATAATAGTCCGTCGGGTCGATACTACGGTCATAAATACTCGGATAAGCCCCACAGAAAATCTCCCTGTTGGTCGTTCCGGGCAAAATGCCCGCATTGCGCATCTCTTCATGGGAGAACGGCAGCAAAGTCAAAATGCCGACTCGGCCGGCAAGAGACTGATCGACGGCATCCATCAGTTCCGTATTCTGCGAACCGGTCAGAATATACATCCCCATCCGATGTTCCCGGTCCGTGTGCGTTTGAAGATAGGAAAGCAGTGTCGGAACACGCTGAACTTCGTCAATAATCATATGAGACGGATAGGTGGCAATAAAACCTCGCGGATCCTCGGTTGCAAACTCTCGGTTGTCCAAATCCTCCAGTGATACACGTTTATAATCCGGAAAGGTCAGTTCGGCCAAAGTAGATTTGCCGGACTGTCGCGGTCCGGTAATAGTCACAAAAGGATACTTTGTTGCCAGTTGAAGCAATTTGGCTTGTTGGGTGCGCTCTATCATACCGTCGTTATTTTTATGCAAAAATAAAATCGAATTTTATAATTGCAAAATATATACCTGTTTTTTTGTCGGAAAACGCAAAATGTTTCGGCGGCAATTTGTCGGGAAATAGGAAATCTCGCTCGAAAGAGAAATAAAAGACGGCTTTTGCCAACCCAACGCCACTGTGGCGGGCTATTTCTTTATATGTACATCACAGGGAAAGAATATGACTTGCTGGTGACTGAGCTCCGGGCGGAACTCGGGGCACGGACGGACGGCGATGGAAAGAACCTTATCGCGCGGTGTCCGTTCTGCGGCAAGGAAGGAAAATTCGGGGTCTATATCGGCAAGGAGACGGTGCGCAAGAAACCTTTCATGGCGCACTGCTTCTCGTGCGGACGCTCGACCACGACTTTGGGCAAGTTGCTCGAAAGCCTCGGCCGGATGGACCTGCTGCCGACGGAAACGGTGGCTTTCGACGAACCGCTTCCCAATGTGCTGTTCCCGTTGGAGGATGCGGAAGACGAGGTCGATGACGAGTTGGGCATCGTGTCTCTTCCGGAATACTGGCGGCGTACCTTTACCCATCCTTATCTGCAAAGCCGGGGATTCACCTACGATGATTACGACCGCTTTCCGGTGGGCACCACCTGCCGGCTGAACCGTCGCTGGGACGACTACGTGATTTTTCCCGTCATCGACGCGGGTGACACAGTGGGTTACGTGGCTCGCCATACGTGGAGCAAGGAGGAAATCGACCTCCATAACCGTCGTACCGCACGCAACGGGGGCTACAAGATGCTACGCTGGCGCAACTCCACTGAGAACGACTTCGTGAAGCTGCTCTATCATTACGACGGCATCGTGGAGGGCGAGACCGATACGGTCATCCTGACCGAAGGCATCTTCGACGTGATTGCCCTGACCCGCAAATTAGACCTGTACGACAACCGCCGTATCGTCGCCGTCGCCACCTTCGGTAAGAAAATCTCCCGCACCCAAATCTACAAACTCCAGACGAAAGGCGTCCGAACGGTGGTCATCGGTTACGACGGTGATGCCGTGGAGGCCGTCAAACACACCGCCTCGGAGCTCTCCGCCTATTTCGAGGTTTTCGTGGCGGATATTCCCGATCCGGAGAAAGACTGGGAAGACCTCACGGCGGAAGAGATTTACCGTGTTTTCGCCTACGGGTTGAAAACGCCTGTCGAATATCAACTCACCAAAATACAACAGAAATAGCATGAACGAATTACATGAATGGCTGGAAGCGCACCGCATCGCTTACCGGCCCATAGACCGTGAAGTGGTCGAAATCGAAGGTCTCGGCAAACTGTTCCTCGCGGACCTTTCCGGGGTGGAATCTATTTTCCGCGTGCGAGGCGCGGAGGTGGAATTCAACCTGATGGAACGTCCGGAGGTGCTGCTGGCAGAGGGCATCGAATACGTCGCCTTCCCGTTCGGGGACAACTGGTACTACTACTCCCTCCGGGAGGGTTTCGGTCTGAACATCCTCAAACATGTGGGGCGGCGGGTTCCCTGCAAGCGGAAAACTCCGTTCGTGAACTTAGGTGTTCATACGCCCTACGAACTGCTCAATGCCTCGGGCGACGTGTCGCAGTGGGTGCGGAAAGCCGTGTGGATGGGCCATAGCGCCCTCGGTATCTGCGACCGGAATACGATGGGTGCGACGCTGGCGTTGCAGAAAGCCTGCGACAAGGCCGGCATCCGTCCCGTCATCGGATACACCTGTACGCTGGCGCACGAGGGCGAAAAGGTAGAGGTGAAAATCTACTGCCAGAGCCAGCGAGGGCTGCGTAATCTGCTGCGCATCCAGAAAGCCGTCATGGTGGATGCCGCGGACGCGACCGTTCCGCTTCCCGAACTGCTCCGCCGGGGCGAAGGAAACGTGCTGGTGTTCGGCAAACTCTCGCCGTTCTGGATGGAAAAGAACCTGCATGCGGTGAAAGCCCTGCGGGAGACCTTCGACAAGGTGTTCTACCAGGTGGACCTATCGGAGTACAAGGCTGAACGGCTGGATGCCGAGGTGCTGAAGGCGACCGCCCATTTCTTCCACACCTTCTATGACGAGAAGAACGACAGTTTTTTGGTGGAGCCGATACTCATCGCCGACTGTTATTATCCGGACAAGGACGACGCCCGCACGAAAACCGTGCTCAAAAAAATCGCTACGGGTGCCGCCCATGCCCAGAGCGACGACCAATACTTCAAGGACATCGACGAACACTATGCCGCCGTCCGTGCGCTTTTCGACGGGGAGCGGTGGGACACGGATGCGCTCTTCGAGCGGATGTGCCGCCATACGGTGGAGATCGCCGAGGGAGCCGAAGCCCGTTACCAGACCGAGCGGAACTACATGCCTCGCTACGACATGACGGCGGAGGAACAGCAGCGTTACGGCGATACGCATACGATGTTCCTTTCCCTACTCGAAGAGGGGTTTTCCAAACTGGTACCCGCCGAACAAAAGGATAAGTACAGGAACCGACTCGATAAAGAGATCTACATTCTCGAATCTACAGACAACATCGACTACATGCTCGTGCAGTACGATACAGTAAACTGGGCACGTCGCAACGGTATTCTCGTGGGTTGCGGGCGCGGTTCGGCAGGAGGTTGTCTGGCTTTGTACCTGTTGGGCATCACGCTTATCGACCCCATCCGGTACAACCTGCTCTTCGAGCGTTTCCTGCTGCCCGAGCGTGCCGGGCTCTATCCGGCCAAAGCGACCAAACTTGTCGGAACGATTGCATCTCCAAGCTACGTGAAACTATGTTTGAGTAATGGTCAGACAGTGCTTTTTGACCGCGATGCTCGGTTGGCGGTACGCCGTGGCGAAAAACAGATCGAGGTCTATGCCGACGAGCTTCGGGAGGGGGATGATATCCTGTTCGACAATCGGGATTTACTATTTGAAATCAACAAAGATATGCGATATGGAAGATGAAATATGGAAAGATATACCCGGTTACGAAAAGTGTTATCAAGTCAGCAACTTCGGGCAAGTACGAAGCCTGGACAGGATAGTGCTCGTGCAGAATAGAAAAGAACGTCTGCTCAAAGGCCATATCCTGACTCCCGATCAAGGCAGAACATCCCCTTATTTCCAGGTACAATTAAGTACACGAAACAACACCAGACACTTTCTGATTCACCGGCTTGTCGCCAGTGCTTTTTTACCGGATTGGAATTCTGTCCTGGAAGTCAATCATAAAGACGGCAATAAACTGAACAACAGAGCCGATAATCTCGAAATGTGCACGCGGAAAGAAAACTATCGACATGCCATAGAACAGAATCTGAAAAGAGATTACGGTGAGAACCATGCCCACGCGAAATTAACAAACGAGGAGGCTTGTCAAATTCGGTTATTACACTATCTGTGGGGTATCCGCCAAGTCGAACTGGCCGGTATGTTCGGCGTGTGCAAACAGGCAATATGCAACATCGTGAACAATAAAACCTACGTCCGATGAAAATAGAATCAATAACGAAGATTGAATCCCAGCACGTTGTAAAAGCGTATGATTGTGAGGTCGGTGACGGTTATCTTCAAGGTTCCGGTAAAACCATGAGCGACGTGGACATCGACTTCCAGTCCGACCGCCGGCAGGAGGTCAAGGAATACTTGGAACAGCGGTACAACACCGACGGGCGGCAGCAGGTCTTTTCCGCCGGTACGCTCACGACCCTCAAGATGAAAGCCGTGCTGAAAGACGTCAGCCGCGTACACCGGGTGCCGGTCAGTGTGGTGAACTACATCACAGCCATCTTCGGGGACGACAACATGACCTGGACCGACCTGTTCAAGCTGGCCGCCACCAACAAGAAAGTCCGGGACTTCATCCTACGGTACCCGAGGGTCATCGAGGACATCCGCCCGCTTATGGGGCAGCCGCGTTCCGGTTCCGTCCATGCCTCGGCCATCATCATCACGCCCAAGCAGCAGGATGGCGAACCGATGGAGTGCTTCGACTACACGCCCATCAAGAAAGTGGACAACCTGCTCATCTCCGAGCTGGACGGATACTCCATCGACGAGGTCGGGTTGCTGAAAAACGACTGCCTCGGCATCAAGGAGCTGTCGAAAATACAGGCTGTCATCGACATCTGCAACCGGGAATACGGTGCGGGGCTCTCCTTCGAGAGTATCGTGCGCAGCGGGCTGGACGACGAGAAGACTTACCGTATCCTGTCGGAGGGCTATACGCAGAACGTCTTCCAGTTCTCCTCGCCGGGCATGACCCGCTTCCTGCAAGACATGCGGCCGCAGTGCATCGGCGACCTGATTGCCGCCGGAGCGTTGTACCGTCCGGCGACGCTCGATTCGGGTTCGGCGGAGAAATACCTGCTTTGCCGCCGTGAGGAGGTGGCGCCCGTTTATTTGTGGGGAACCTACGATGCCTTGAAAAACACTTACGGCGTACTGGTCTTTCAGGAACAGCTCGCCCAGATGGCGCGTGAAGTCGGCGGTTTCTCGCTGGCCGAGGGCGTGCGGTTGCTGAAACTCATCTCCAAGAAGAAAATCGACGTCATCCGCGCCATGAAAGAGAAGTTCATGACGGGAGCTGCTGCCAAAGGGTGTCCCAAAGAAGATGCGGAACACATTTGGGAGATGATCGAGGCAGGCGGCGGTTACCTGTTCAACGCCAGCCATGCCACCGCTTACGCCGTCACCAGCTACGTGGGAGCCTACCTCAAAGCCAACTATCCAACTGCATTCTATACAGTTGCATTGCAGTGGGCCGATGACAAGGAAATCCCGCTGCTGATGTCCGAGATGGAGCTCTGCTCGAAAGCCCACATTGTGCCGCCCGAAATCAACACCTCCCGGCAGGTATTCTTCACCGACTACGGCACGGACGAAATCTTCTGGTCGCTCGGCCGCATCAAACAGCTCGGTGCCAAAGCCGTTGCCTGCATCGTCGAGGAACGCGAGAAAAACGGTCCTTACGCTTCCATCGAGCACTTCATCCACCGGATATTCCGGTACAAATTGAAAATATACGCTTACTGGGACGATCCCGACAATGCCGAAGAATCCGTGCGGGTGCCGGTCAATGCCAGGCATGTGCGGAACATGATTCTGGCCGGATGCTTCGACAAGGTGGAAGGCATCGATACGGTGACCGAGCGTTACGGCCTGCTTGCCCGTGCAGCGGCAGAACTGGGCTTCACGCTTTCGGAGAAAGACTTCCCCGAGGAGCTGGTCGGACGGCACTACTTCTGGAGCCGCCAGCAGATTGCCGTGTCGGGCATCGGTTCGGTGGACTACCGCCGCATCTTCGAGGCGTCCGAAGCCCGTGCGCTTGTGAAAGGCAAAGCCTCCTACCTGAGCCTGCACGACGTGCTCGACCCGGCCAGCGACGGACGACGTGCCGCCGTATGCGCCTCCGTCACGGAGCTGTCCGAGCACACGTACAAAGACCGGGCGAGCGGCGAACGCAAGCGGTTCGTCAAGCTGACGCTCCAGCAGAATAACGACGTGGCGGAGATGGTCTGCTGGAGCGAGACCTGCGAAGCCCACCGGGAGAAAATCTCCGCACTGAAAGACCGTATCGTCATCGTGTCGGGGATGGTCAAGTACAGCGACTATTCCGGCACGAACAACCTTCAAAGCACTAAATCGACTATCATTCATATCGTATGAAAATCAACCTATTCGGATAATATGGCAACACCCAAGACAGAACAAGGAATCTATACGGCCGTCGTGCTCGACTTCGAGACCGGCGGTTTGGACTGCACGCGCTGCGCCTGCACGCAGATAGCCATGCAGGCCGTCCGGCTCGACACCTTCGAGGTGCTGGGACGCTATGCGAACTACATCGCCCCTTACGACAAGCAGCCTTTGGGCGGGGCACCCAAGCGCAAAGTGCTCAAGACACGTCGGGAGATCGAACAGGAGAGTGCCTCCGAACCGATGGACTACGAGGCCGCCGCACTGAACTACACCGACATCACGATGGACCTGCTGCGGACACGGGGTGTCCCCTTGAAACAGGTGGCGGCGGATGTCATCGATTTCGCCCGCAAGCATACCCAGAGCAAGGGCGTCCGTTACAAGCCCGTGCTTATCGGGCAGAACATCCCGTTCGACGTGGGCTTCCTGCAACAGATGATGGCTTATGCCGGATTGCAGAAAGAGTTCGCGCAGGTGTTCGCCGGTACGGCGGATTTCTACGGGAACTTCCAGCCCCATTACTTCGACACCATCGACCTGGCACGGCTCTGTTTAGCCGCCGATCCGCAGGTCACGTCCTACAAGCTGGAGCTGGTGGCCGAACGTCTCGGCATCGAGCTGGACGATGCACACGACGCCGATGCCGACGTGACGGCTACACGGGAAGTGGCCGCCCTGTGCAGCCGCCGTCTGCGGCAGAACGGGGATACCGATGTTTCGCAGCAGCGGACACCGAAAACGAGGGACCATTTCAAAATCTGAAACTATGGAAGAGAAGAAAGAAGACAAGATAGAACGGGTCACGTTCCGGGTGGAGGATCGCATGACCTACGGGGTACTGAACTACGACGGCAACGAGCTGATGGCCGCCATTACGGGGTATGACCTGAACGTGGTGTTCAACATGCGGCTCATCAACTCACTGGCGGATGCCGAGGCGTGTGCCGACGCGCTGGCCGATGTGTTTTACCAGACACTGATGGAGCAGCTTATCTCCAGAAAGGCGGATTTTATTCAACCGCCGAAGCCATAATTCTCTATTCTTTTTCAAACGACAATGTGATGAAAAAGAAAGATAACGATAAGATGAACGAGGTGTTGCCGGCAGTGCCTGTCCCTTTGGAGGACAAGCCGCTGACCGAAGAGGAGGACAAGTTCTGCGAGCTGTACGTCTCCGGCGGCCCGCTCTATGCCGGCAACCACCGCAAGTGTTACGAGGAGGTGTTCGGCAAGGGCAAGAACGTGCCCATCGCCAGCCGTCTGCTGCTGGGGCGTCCGCATATTTCGGCCCGCATCCGGGAGATGATTGACAGCGTGCAGTTCGACGTCGAGACCATCGCCACCCGGTTGCAGGTGGCCGAAACCCTCAAGGCGGTGATGAGCGAAACCTCCTCGGCCGAGTACACCGACAAATTCGGCGTACCCCTCTCTCCGGCACCGTTGCGCGCCGTAGCCGTCAATGCCGCCAAAGCCCTCATGGAGCTTTATCCCATCAAGTGCTCCCAAGAAACCAAACTCCGTATCGACGGCGGTGAGGGCGGCGTAGTCTTCAATGTCATTGTACCGCAAACCACGCCCCATGAGTGAAAATAGGAACCGACCGAAGTTCAGCCGCCGCACGGCGGAACGGGTGCTTTACATTCTCGTTATCCTCGGTTTACTGCTATACGGACTACTGCGGGATTCCGAGGTCGCCGCCCGGCTTATGGAGGCCATTACGAATGCTTTTTCCATCTTAATACAAAATCCATCATGACACAAGTAAGAAACTTCATCAGCGACAACTTCCGGACGATTATCATCATCGTCTCGTTCGTCGTGACCCTCTATGTGCAGCATGTCAGCAACACCGAGCATATCAACGAACTGACACGCCGCTGCCAGACGTTGGAGGTGAAAGTGCAGGACCAGTACGAACGTATCGACGCCATCAAGCTCGACAAGGCCGTCTTCGAGGCCACCATGACCCAGTTCACCTCCTTGCAGACCGACATCCGGGAGATGCGGGAGGACATCAAGGAACTCTTAAAGCAAAAACGATAAATGATTGAGAAGCCGGAAGAAATCTAAATTACTATTCATCAAATAAAAAGCGTTATGATTGCAAAAAATTCAAAAGTGAAGATAGTAGCATCGTCCCAGCTTACGGAAATGATGCTGGAAGAATTAGTCGGGAAAACGGGTATCGTGTCGGAAGACCTCACCGGTCCCGAACGTCGCGGATGCAAGGGATATATGGTGTTTCTCAAAGATCCATACCAAGAGGAATACGAGTGGTTCATCCCCGCCGAATCGGTCAGCCATGCGTAAGAGTACCCTGTATCTGAGCCTCGCCGTGCTGTTGCTCGGTGGGGCTGTCGCAGTTCTGTGGCAACGCAACGGCTATCTCAAGGAGGAACGTAACCGCTACCGCAGCAATACCGAAGCGTTGTTGTCGGACATGAAACGTATCCGGGTGGATTCGACGACGATGGCCGTGGATGTAAACGCGCTGCGGTTGCGGGTGGACGAATACAAGCGGCTGCGTGCTGAGGATGCCGAAAAGATCAGGCGGCTCGGGGTGAAAATCAAACACCTCGAAGCGGCGGCACGGCATGAGGTCGAGGTCGCCGGACCGATAGATGCCGTGATACGGGACACGGTGGTTGTGCGGGATACGGTGCCGATTCTGCACCAGAGGGTGGAGATGATTACGCCGCACATCCAGCTTACGGGAATCATCGAGGACAACCGGCTGCGGGGTGAGATACGGGTGCCGGTGACGCTTCATCAAGCTGTGTGGGTGGAATATAAGGGCTGGTGGTTCTGGCGACGGGTAAAGGCCGTGCATCAGACCATTTCGAGTGACAACCCGTATGCGGAGATTCGGTATTCGGAGTATATACAAATAGCAAAAAGCAACCGGTAAACCATGATTTGCCAGTTACTCTGATTTTTTAGCCAAAATTCAAATCATATATCAATAAGTTAATTGATTTGTTAGGCAGCGTATAGTTTCTGTTTTTCAACTGAATACAGAAGACCAGTTTTATTTTTGCCAAATTTTCGTACATTCTATATCTGAGAAGAAAACTATATATCCACGTTGCCAAGATGTCAGACAACAGATCTAAATTATAGAGAAGCACTACTACAAAAATACCAAGCAGGAATAATACGTCGATGAATGAACGCCCGTTATAATAGAATAGTTGATAGATAGAAAATGACAGAAGAAGAACGGCTAAGAATAGTAATTTATCATAACGTCACTAAAATAGAAATTCCCCTCATTACAAATATTTGAAGTGAGGGGAATTGCATTAAAAATATTTCTCAAAAGTCCTTCGTGATGTGAGGAATCGTCCGATATTCCTCCTGCAACTATCGTTTGACGATGCTTATTACTGAATATTATACCGTTTCCGGTACAAAATAATACATCAAATATATGCTGGGATATTCATGCCTGCGCTCTCCTATATTCCAAAGGCGTGCATCCCACAGCTTTCTTAAACACACGGCTGAAATGCTGGGAATACTGGAATCCGAGTTCATCAGCAATCTGGCTGACAGTCAAATTTGTGTTTACGACCCATTCTTTGGAAACATTGATTATCTTGTTTTGGATGTACTCTTGGGCGGTCATGCCTGTTTCTTTCTTTATAAGGTCTCCGAAGTAATTGGGTGAAAGGCATACTTTGTCGGCAAAGTACCGCACTTGCGGCAAGCCGCTTTTGCGCAAATATTCATTTTTGAAATACTCGTCCAACAACCGCTCGAATTTCGCAAGCACATCGTGGTTTACCTCGGAGCGCGTGATGAACTGACGGTCATAAAAACGCATACAGTAGTCAAGGAACAGTTCGATATTCGTGGCAATCAGGCGTTTACTGTGCTGGTCTATCGAATGTTCCATCTCATAACCGATTTTGTCAATGCAGTCCACAAGGATTTTACGTTCCCTTTCAGATACATGCAGAGCCTCGTTCACATCGTATGAGAAGAACGAATACCTGTCGATTTCCCTGCCAAGCGGCGTTCCGCGAAGCAAATCCGGGTGGAACAGCACGCCCAGTCCTGATGGTTTCATTCCACGTTCCATATCGACATTGGCGATTTGTCCCGGTGCGAAAGCGACAATGCTTCCTTCCTGATAATCGTAGTTCTGACGTCCGTAACGAATCGTCCCGCATTTCGCATCTTTCAGGTAAATGCAATAGACACCGTAGTTGAACCGGAAGTGGTCCGGCCATATCGGGGCTTTCGACAAATCGACAACGGTGACCAACGGATGCAAGGTCTCCAGCCCGAACAGCTTATTGTATTGGTCGATTGTACCGACCTTTATTACCTCTTTCATAAAAGCATTTTAATTTTTGTGCAAAGGTAACTGTTTTAGACGGGAATTTGGTATGCCCCAGAGTGAAATCCGTAATGCAGTTACAAATATCCGTAAGATCTGCACAGATTCCATATATTGTGTACATGCTTGATGACAAGAAATTTATATGCGTCGATAACATTCCGTAATATAATCACTCTTGTCCGTAATGCAGATACAGTCAAGGCGTATCGAACCCCTTACCTTTGCATCAGAAAAAACAATAATTTAATATGTTGTCAGAAATGAAAAAGTTACTATTTCTCCCGTTGCTGTTCGCTTTGATAGCAACGGCATGTTCGGAGGATGACCTTCCGAATGACGACCCGACAAACGGCACTCTTTATTCACTGACTGTCACTGCCTCTGAAGGAGGAAGCGCATCCGCCGAACTTTCCGGCTACCATGCCGGCGAGGAGGTTGCCGTGACCGCCGTCCCGAATGACGGGTATTACTTTGTGGAATGGCTTGAAGACGGGACATCCGTTTCGGCCGATCCTGTCTATCGTTTTCAGATGCCGGAACGTGACGTGGCACTCCATGCCACTTTTGCGGAGATACCTTCCGAACCTATCAGCAACGATTACCGTGTGGCGGTGGGAGCCAATTACACGCTCCTGCTTGATGAAAACGGCTATTTGTCTGCCTTCGGACTCAATGAACACGGCCAGTTGGGAGACGGAACCACAGAAAACCGGCTTACTCCGGTGGCAATTCTGCCGCAAACAAGATTCGTTGGTGTATTCTGTGGCGGTTCAAGTTCCTATGCCATCGACCGTGAAGGTAACCTCTATGCGTGGGGCAACAATGAGAACGGACGTCTGGGAGACGGCTCGACGACGGACAGGCATGTCCCGACCCAAATCATGTCAGGGACACATTTCAGCCAAGTCGCCCCGGGCAGCGAACACACATTGGCCATCGACAGCGAAGGCGGTCTATGGGCTTTCGGCTCAAACGAGCACGGACAGTTAGGCGACGGTTCCACCACTGACCGTCACGTTCCGGTACGCATCGCCGGCGACAGGCAGTTCGGGCATATATCCGCAGGCGGATGGTTCTCGTTTGCCATAGACACGGAAAACCGTTTATGGGCTTTCGGATGGAACAATCACGGTCAGTTGGGCGACGGCACGACCACTGAGCAGCATAGTCCTGTCCAAGTGATGCCGGAGCGGCGTTTCAGACGCATATCGGCCGGAAACTACCATACACTGGCCCTTGATTTCAACAACAAACTTTGGGGATTCGGCATGAACATGACCGGACAATTAGGCGATGCCCAGCGGCAGGACAAAATCGTTCCGGTCGAGATTATGGGCGACCGTGACTTCACCGACATTTCCGCCAAAGGTACACATTCACTGGCTCTGGATTCCGAAGGAAACCTGTGGGCTTTCGGCATGAACAGTTACGGACAGTTGGGAGACGGCACGAACACCAACAAGACAACTCCCGTACAAATCGGAGCCGGAACCACATTCGGGCATATCTATACCGGCTGGTATCATTCGGCGGGCACGGACAATACAGGGAACATCTGGATGTGGGGCTCCAATCGCTACGGGCAGTTAGGAGACGGAACAACCACCAACCGTAATGTCCCGGCTCTCTTTGACAACGGCCAAGGCGGTACGGACAGCCGTTCGCTGGTCGTCTATTACAGCTGGAGCGGCAACTCGGAAAGCCTTGCCTCTGAAGTCGCCGGCATACTGGGCTGCAACACCGTGGAAGTGGAACTGACCACACCATACGCGGCAACGAGCGACCAGGAATTATATCCTATCGCGCAGGCGGAGATAGCGGCCATAGACAACGAAGGAAGGTACCCGTCCATACGCACGACCGTCTCCGATATGGATAAATATGACAATATCATCATCTGTTACCCGCTTTGGTACAGCCGTATGGCTACACCCATGCAGTCATTCCTGCACAATCACGCGGAACAGCTTGCCGGCAAGACATTGGCCCTGATTTGTACCAGTGCGAGCAGCGGCATTTCCCAGACCGTGGCCGATGCCCGAAGGCTATGCCCGGACTGCACCATACCCGAAGCCTTGTGGATACGCGCGTCATCCGTCGGCAGTGCCCGTGCCAATATCGAACAGTGGCTGTCTGACATAGGCATCAGCAAATAAAGAATCAAACATATAATGGACATTTTAATGATAATGAATATGAGAAAAGCATTTGGCTTATTTATGGTATACCTGCTCTCCTTCAACATGGCATGGGCGCAGGAAGAACGGATTCCGGCAAAAGGTTTTGCCGTGGACACCAAAGAAGGACATTTTCATCCTTACGACTTTACCCGTCATGCGGTCGGCGACAACGACATATTGATTGAAATCCTGTATGCCGGTATTTGCCACAGCGATTTGAGTTCCGTCTGGTCGGAACACGGCAAATCCAACTACCCGATGGTTCCGGGACATGAAATCGTAGGACGTGTAATCGCAACGGGGAAAAACGTATCGAAATTCAAAACAGGCGACTATGCCGGAGTCGGTTGCATGGTCAATTCATGCGGGGAATGTGCGGACTGCAAAGCCGACATGGAGCAGTCCTGCCAGAAAGGTCCGGTATTCACTTACGGTTTTCACGACCCTTACCACGACAATGAAATTACAATGGGAGGATATTCCAATAACATCGTCGTTTCGGAGAACTTTGCCCTTACCGTGCCTGCCGGTGCCGACATCAAACGTGTGGCTCCTCTTTTGTGCGCAGGCGTTACGACATGGTCTCCGTTGCATTACAGCAACGTGAAGAAAGGCGACAAGGTCGGCGTAGCCGGGTTTGGCGGTCTTGGGCACATGGCAGTGCAATATGCCGTCCGGCTGGGTGCGGAAGTCACGGTGTTCGACATTACGGAAGAGAAGCGGGATGATGCCACCCGTCTTGGCGCCGTCCGTTACGTGAATGTGAACAATTCAGAGGATTTGAAAGGTCTTGACAATTCCTTCGATTTCATTATCAGTACCATCCCGCTGCCTTATGATCCGTTCATGTATGTCAAGATGCTGAAAAAAGGCGGCGACCTGGCCATCGTGGGACTGCCTGAAAATTCCACGCTCGATATTACAGCCATGGCGTTCCAAGCCCCGAACCGCAGGGTTTACGCTTCGTTCATCGGGGGAATCAAGGAGACTCAGGAGATGCTGGACTTCTCTATCGCTAACAATATCTACCCGGAGGTCGAGGTCATAAAGGCCGATGCCGCCGAGATAGAAAACGCCTACAAGAGCGTACTGGACGGGAAAGTGAAGTTCCGCTATGTAATTGATATGAGTACAATGGACAAAAAATAAAGACGCAATATGAAAATTTCAAAACTATTGGCCACCGCAGCAGTTGTCATACTGGCTGCCGGCTGTAACAACAATAAGAATATGGAAACAGAAGTACCGGAAATCAGCGCATTCCCCACAGGGAAACCGAATGTCGCATACGAACAATATTTCAGCGGCCGCTCATGGCTGGCTCCGCTGACCTCCATGAAGGAACTGAATGTACCTGTATCGAACGTGACGTTCGAGCCGGGATGCCGCAACAACTGGCACAGCCATACAGGAGGGCAGCTCCTTGTCTGTGTCGGTGGCGAGGGCTACTATCAGGAAAAAGGCAAACCGGCGCGTCGGCTTAAGGCTGGGGATGTGGTCGAAATAGCACCTGACGTGGTGCATTGGCACGGGGCAGCTCCTGACAGCTGGTTCTCCCATCTGGCTGTCGAATGCAATCCGCAGACCAACAAGAACACATGGCTCAGCCCTGTAACTGACGAGGAGTATGCGGAGGCGGTGAAATAACGCCCGGGCAGAAGATACCGTAATGCGGTTACTATCATCCGTAATACAGATACAGCCATTATCAATAGAACCCATTACCTTTGCAACAGATTAAGAAACAGCATAATACTTAAAGAAAAATGAAAAAGAATATCGGATCTGTATTAGCCCTTTACCCCACGCCGGCAGTCGTTGTGGGGACTATGATAGAGGACAAGCCCACGTGGTTACTGGCAGGACATGTGGGAATCATCGGCCACGACCGCATTTTGGTCAGCCTGCACAAAGCGCACCACACAAACCAAGGCGTGAGGATGACCGGGCACCTGTCCGTAAACATCGTGGACGAAGCCCTGCTTCCCCGTGCGGACTATGTAGGCATTACAAGCAGTGCGAAAGTGGACAAGTCGCAGGTTTTCGCATGGCATCCCGGAGAAGCCGGCACACCCGTAATCGAGGACAGCCCGCTGGTCATGGAATGCGAAGCCGTGGAGAACTACGAAACGGAGACCTTCGACAACTTCATCTGCAAAATCGCTAACACCTACATTGAGGAAGATATGCTCAACGGAGACGGCAAAGTGGACTACAACAAGCTGAAGCCCGTACTCTTCGAGATGCCCACCTATTCCTACCTGCGTACCGGCGAGATGATAGGCAAATGCACTACGCTCGGCAAGAAATTCCGGGAGGAGAACCTGTAACACGAATCGTATAACCTGATTAAAACAGAAAATATCATGCCTTCAATAACAATGGAATTGGTCAAGATGAGCAAGGAGAAGAAAGCTCAGTTGGTCAAGGAAGTAACCGAATCTACAGCCCGCATCACCGGGCTGCCCGAACAGGTAATCTTCGTTTTCATCAAGGAGAACGAGCCTGAGAACGTGGGTGTAGGAGGTGTCCTCCTGCCGGATATGAACAAATGACAAAGCAGAGAATATGGATACATTGAAAGTATTACTGGTAAACGGAAGCCCCCACAAGGACGGGTGTGTCCACACCGCCTTATTGGAAATCGCCGACACGCTGAAAAGCGAAGGGGTCGAATCCACCATATTCTGGGTGGGCAACCAGCCTGTAGCCGGATGTATCGGCTGTGGGGCGTGCGTGGGAAAGCGCAGCTGCTTCCGAAACGACAAAGTTAACGAGTTCGTGAAGATAATGGACGAATACGATGGCTTCGTGTTCGGCACTCCCGTCCACTATGCGGCGGCAAGCGGTGCGATGACCTCGTTCCTCGACCGGGTGTTTATGATTGACGAGTACAATGGCGACCACTTTGCGGGGAAACCTGCCGCAGCCGTAGCCACTTGCCGCCGCAGTGGTGCCACGGCTGCGCTCGACCAGATGAACAAGTACATGGCCGACTGCAACATGCCCATCGTACCGTCGCAATATTGGAACGTGGTACACGGGAATACACCGGACGAAATACGCCGTGATGTGGAGGGGCTGCAAACTATGCGCACCCTTGCAAGAAACATGGCGTGGCTGTTGAAGTGCATCGCGACGGGGCATGAAAACGGCATCGAGTTCCCGGCACACGAACAGCATACGATGACAAACTTCATACGTTAAACAATCAAATTCAAAAACAACAATTAAAATCAATAAGGAGAAACAAATATGAAAAATCAACCGTCAATAGCTTTAGGCACATGGTCGTGGGGCGCAGGATTCGCCGGCGGCGATCAGGTATTCGGGAATAATCTCGGAGTGAACGAACTGAAGCCCGTATTCGACGCGGCAATGGCAGGAGGGCTGAACCTGTGGGATTCGGCCGTAGTTTATGGCATGGGTGCTTCGGAAAGCGTACTCGCCGCATTCACTAAAGAGTGCAACCGAGAGGACGTACTCATCTCCACGAAATTCACTCCCCAGATTGCCGGGGATTCCGCCAATCCCGTAGAGGATATGCTTAACAGCAGCCTCGAACGATTCGGCACGGACTATATCGACATCTATTGGATTCACAATCCTGCGGATGTGGAGAAATGGACCCCGTTCCTCGCCGGTCTCGTGAAAAGTGGCAAAGTAAAACGTGTGGGTGTCTCCAACCACAACCTTGCGCAGATCAAGCGTGCCGAAGAGATACTTTCCAAAGAGGGAGTGCATATCTCCGCTGTACAGAACCATTTCAGCCTCCTTTACCGTTCGTCGGAGAAAGCCGGCATCCTTGACTATTGCAAGGAAAACGGTATCGACTTTTGGGCATACATGGTACTGGAGCAGGGTGCGTTAAGCGGAAAATATGACACCGCACATCCGCTACCTGCCGGAAGCCAGCGTGGTGACACCTACAATCCGCTGTTGCCGCAAATCGAAAAGCTCGTTGCCGTGATGCGCACTGTCGGTGAAAAATACGGCATCACTCCGGCACAGGTCGCTTTGGCTTGGGCGATTGGCAAGGGAACGACACCAATCATCGGCGTTACGAAACCTGCACAGGTGCAGGATGCGCTGGAAGCCATAAAGGTGACGCTAACCGACGAGGAGATGAACACGCTGGAAGAGGCCGCTGAAAGAACTGATGTTGATACCCGCGGTTCGTGGGAGAATCCTATGGTGTAATCACTAAAATCAAATGACATGAGTAGTCCGAAAATATTGGTCGCCTATTTCTCTTGCAGCGGTACGACAAGGGAGGCTGCCCGTGAACTGGCGGCCGTGGCCAACGCCGATTTGCATGAAATAGTACCGGAGCAACCTTACACGGATGCCGACTTGAACTGGAATGACCGGCAGAGCCGCAGTTCCGTGGAGATGCGTGATGTGACATCCCGTCCTGCCATTGCAGGGCGGGTGTCCGATATGGTGAGGTACGATGTGGTGTTCATCGGTTTTCCCGTATGGTGGTACATTGCGCCGACCATCGTGAACACGTTCATTGAAAGCCACGACCTTACGGGCAAGAAGGTGGTGCCGTTTGCCACTTCGGGAGGCAGCGGCATTGCCAACTGCGAGAAAAACCTGCGCAAAGCCTATCCCGAAATAGACTGGTGTGCCGGGAAGCTGTTGAACAGGCCTTTGTCTGAAAAACAGTTCACGGAGTGGCTTGAAAATATAAACCGTGGAAAATAACTCTATATGGGAAGAAAATTGATTTTACTGATGGCTATGTCCGCACTCTTCATCAACCGTCCGGTACTCGGACAGACCATTGACGTGCATTGCCACAACATCCTGCCTGAATATATGGCAGTGCTGGAAAAACACGGTGCCGCGATGGAAGAGACCTTTCCGCTGCCTGCCTGGAACGTGGAATCGCATATCGCTTTCATGCAGAAAGCCGGAATAGAATGTTCGGTTTTGTCGATGCCCGCCCCGCAACCGTGGTTCGGTGATGCGGAGGAAAGCAGACGGATTATCCGTGAATACAATGAGTATTGTGCCCGTCTGAAAAAGGCGCAGCCGGGTAAATTCAAGTTCTGCGCCGCGTTGCCCCTGCCTGATGTTGATGCAGCCATAGAGGAAGCCGTTTACGCGCTCGACACACTGGGTGCGGACGGGGTAAAATTGGCGACAAACAGCCGTGGGCAATATATCGGGGATGAAGCGCTCGACCCGTTGATGAAGGTGCTGAACGACAGGAATGCCGTCATTATCGTCCATCCGCACAAGCCTACACCGGTCAATGACGGTATCATTGCCACCGCCCCGCTTGCAGTCTATGAATATCCGGCCGAAACGACCCGTGCCGTCGTCAATATGATTTCCCGCAACGTGCTGGCACGCAATCCCAATGTCAAGGTCGTAGTACCGCATTGCGGCTCCTTCCTGCCGATGGCGATACCCCGCATGAAAGCCGTACATCCGGCGATGCTGGCAAAAGGCTTTATGGAACAGATTGACTGGGAGAACAACCTCTCGCGCCTGTATTACGACCTTGCCGGAGGCGCAAGTCCCGAAATCGTGAAGATGATGCTGACCGTCACCACGCCGGAGCATATTCTCTATGGTTCGGATTATCCCTATATGCCCGACAACGTGTTGCAGGGAAACCTGGCACGAATGCGCGAGCAGTTTGCCGCCGACAAGGAGCTGGCACCATACGCGGAGCGGTTCTTCTCGGAGAATGCCCGTGATTTGTTCAACAGATAAAAACAGAAAACAATGAAAAAAGTAATTTTGGGTTTATTGCTGGTTGCCGGTTCGCTCCCGGCTTTCGCCCAGACAACAGAAAAGACAAACGATATGGACAGAATAGAATTATGCAAGGAAAACTATACCGCCCTGTTCGGCGGTGAGGCACTTAACGGAGGCGGGACAGACCCGGAAATCATGGACATCCTCCAGAAATATATTTTCGGCGAAGTGTTCCGCACGGGCGATTTGGATATCAAGACACGTGAAATGATTACCTGCGTATGCCTCGCCACCATGCAGCAACTGCCCCAACTGAAAGGGCATACGGGAGCCGCCCTCAATGTCGGGGTCACTCCTATAGAGTTGCGCGAGTCCGTTTACCAGTGCGCTCCCATCATCGGATTCCCCAAAGTCCTGAATGCGATGACTGCCGTCAACGAAGCCTTCACGGAGCGCGGAATCAAAGTGCCGCTGGAAACACAGGCAACCGTCACGGAAGAGAACCGCTACGAAAAGGGGCATGAAATCCAATATCCGCTTTACGGAGACCGGATGAAAGAGGCGTTGAAGGATGTGCCCGGCGGCATGGGCGAAAAGGTTGCGCGTTTTCTGACCGAAGTCCACTTCGGCGACTTCCAGACACGAAGCGGCCTTGACACGCAGACACGCGAGCTGCTGACCTATTGTGTCTTGACCGTTATCGGAGCGGAACCGCAACTCCACGCCCATCTCCGCGCCAACCTGAAGGCGGGCAACAGCAAGGAGAGGGTGACGGCAGCCGTCATCCAGTGTATGCCTTACATCGGCTTCCCGGCCGCACTGAAGGCATTGAACATCATCAAGGATTTCCAGCCGGAGGATTAGGAGTTATCCGACAACCGTCAAATAATACGATTAAAAAGAATGTTATGGAAACTATAAAACTGAACAACGGCATTGAAATGCCCATATTGGGTTATGGCGTTTTCCAGGTATCACCCGAAGAGTGCGAGCGTTGTGTACTGGATGCCATAAATACAGGTTACAGGCTGATAGATACGGCGCAGGCATATTATAACGAAGAAGGCGTTGGCAACGCTGTTGCCAAATGCGGCATACCGCGTGACCAACTCTTCCTTACCACCAAAGTATGGATTACGAACGCCGGCGAAGAAAAAGCTGCACACAGTATAGAGGATTCTCTCCGCAAATTGCGCACGGACTACATTGACCTTCTTCTCATCCATCAGCCTTTCAGCGATTATCCCGGAACATGGCGGGCGATGGAGAAAGCCGTAAAGAACGGCAAGGTTCGCGCCATCGGTCTCTCAAACTTTTATCCCGACAGGTTTGTCGATATGGCTGAATACGCGAATATCAAGCCTGCTGTCAACCAGTTGAAGACGAATGTGTTCAGTCAGCAATGGGAAGCGGAGGCCGAAATAGAGCCTTATGGTACCCGCATCATGGCTTGGGGACCGCTTGCACAAGGCAGTAAGGATTTGCAGAACAATCCCGTATTGACTGCGCTTGCTGGAAAATATGACAAGACAGTGCAGCAAATCGCATTGCGGTATCTGGTTCAACGCAATATCGTAGCGATTCCCAAAAGCACCTGCGTCGAACGCATGAAGCAGAATTTGGATATTTTCGATTTCTGTCTTTCGGCAGAGGATATGGATAAAATCCGTCCCCTTGACAAACCTGCGAATTTCCATTGGTCGCACCGAGACCCGGAACTTGTAAGATTCCTTCTGAATTACGACAAACAGTTTAATCCTGATAACCGATAATCGTATGTATGATTCATTGAATAAGAAAGTAGCGTTGGTAACCGGAGCCGGGACAGGTATCGGACGGGCTATAGCGTGGCGTCTGGCTGACGAAGGTTCACAAGTCCTGATTGTCGGCCGGACAGAAAAGCCGCTTGCGGAGACCGCGGCGCATAGTGGGAATATAACCTACCATATTGCAGACCTTGAAACAAACGAGGGAATCCGGTCCGTTGCACAGGAAGTGATCAACAGGTATGGCCGTCTTGACATTCTTGTGAATAATGCGGGATGGGCACCTGTCGGCCCGTTCGCCTCAATGAAAATTGAAGAGTATGACAAGGTGTTTGCCATCAATGTCAGGGCGGTAGTGATGCTCACCCAGGCCTGTCTGCCTCTGATAAAAGAGGCCAAAGGGAATATCCTCAATATCACGACAACGATGACGACGAATCCCATCACGACGATGGCCAATTATGCCGCGTCCAAAGCTGCCATATACACAATGACCCGCGCTTGGGCAAAGGAACTGGCAAAGGATGGTGTACGTGTCAATTCGCTTGGCGTGGGACCGATAGAGACCCCCATTTATGGCAAAACGGAGCTTTCGGAACAGGAAACCAAAGCACATAAAGATATGGTAATCAAAAGTGTGCCAATGGGTAGAATGGGAAGACCGGAAGAGGTGGCAGCAGTGATGGCATTCCTGGCAAGTGAAGAAGCAAGTTTCGTTACCGGTGCTGATTACAAAGTGGACGGCGGTGTAGGTGCTTAATGTAACCATTCAACAAAATAATTGACGAATTTTATAGGAACACAATGATGAGAAAGATAATTTTATTGTTTGCCGTGCTTTTATCCTTCATAGGAAGAGAAGCCGTCGCGCAACAGGCAAAAAGCCCCACGAAAATCCTGGTGGCTTATTTTTCGTATAGCGGCAATACCCGCACGGTTGCAGAACAGATACAAAAGGCTACCGGTGCCGACATTTTTGAGATAAAGGTCAAAGATGCTTATCCATCGGACTATCAGGAATTGCTTGACAGGGCAAAAAAGCAGATTGAGAATCATACGCGACCGGCATTGGTGTCTATGCCGAAAAACCTGAGCCAGTATGACATCATACTTATAGGCTCTCCTAATTGGTGGAGCACGATTGCGCCTCCCGTGGCAACTTTCCTGTCACAATGCAATTCATCCGCAGTAACCCTTGTGCCGTTCGTCACTCATGGCGGAGGCGGTATGGCGAAATGCGAAACTGACATAAAGGCACTTTGCCCGAAAGCCAAGATGCTTAAAGGGCTTGCCATAAGTGGCAGTTCTGTGCAAGATGCCGCCCCAAGGGTGGAAAAATGGTTGCAGGGATTGGGCATCATCAAATAAGAGAACGGGATGAAAAGACGGGATTTTATAAAGAAATCCATGTTTGCCGTAGGCAGCACACTTCTTGCCGGCAGTGCCATGAAGAGTCTGGCGGCTATGAATATTGATGATGAGATGTCTGAATCCAACGAATCAAAACAAGATAAAATGAAAATAGTAGTACTCACGGGCAGCCCCCGCCGTAACGGGAACTCCGCTTATCTCGCAGACCAGTTTATAAAAGGGGCGCAAGAGAAAGGGCACGAGATTTATCGTTTCGACTGTGCCTTCAAGCAGGTAGAGCCATGCCGCGCATGCAACCGTTGCGGCATGGATGGGCCGTGCATCTTCGATGATGATTTCAACGAACTCCGTCCGCATCTTATCGAGGCCGACATGGTGGTTTTCGCCACACCAATGTATTATTTTGGAATCTCCGCACAGATGAAAAAGGTAATCGACCGCTTCTATGCCATCAACGGGAAAATCAAGGGACATTACAAAAAAGCCGCCTACCTGATGACATATGCAAACACTGCTAAAAGCGATGCAGAGCCCATGCTCATGCACTATCGCACAATGATGGATTACCTCGGCTGGGAAAGTGTAGGCGAAGTTGTCGCCCCCGGTGTCTGGACGGCAGGTTCGGTGCGTAATACGGATTATGACGACAAGGCTTATCAGTTGGGGAAAAATTTGTAATCAGACATGAACAAGAAAGAGCTGATCCGTGCCATCTCACGGGAACTCGACCCGCACTTGTCGCAAGACAAAGTCGCTTTGGTTCTCAACAAAACGGTTGAGATAATCAAACATACCCTTGATGCGGGAGAGCCCGTAAAATGGGCAGGATTCGGTTCTTTCATCATGAAAGACATTCCATCGAAACGGCTTTACTCTCCTTCATTGAAAAAGTATATCGTAACCGAAGGGGTACGGAAAATCGTTTTCATAGAACCTCGCAGGAGAAAATAAGTTTATAGGATTCATTTATGAAGCGACCCCGGTACTGTCTGTGCCGGGGTCGTTTTGTTGTAACCGTTTCTAATGGTCGTACCGCTATTCTTTGATGTAGCTCTAACTGCATCAAAGAATGAAACTGCTTCTCAGACGCAAATACAAGGCGGAAAACTATACCATCGGCGACCTGTCAATCGACGGGCGTTTCTTTTGCCATACCATCGAAGACAAAATCCGTGAACTGCCTGCCCGGTGCCCCGATACTCCGTCGGGACGCTCGTGTCGCTGCAAGGAGAAAGTGTATGCCCGCACGGCGATACCGGCAGGAACATACAAGGTGACGATGGAATACAGTGCGCGGTTCAAGCGGGTGCTGCCGTACCTGCATGACGTGCCGCATTTCTTAGGTATTCTGATTCACAGCGGCAATACGGAGGAGGATTCCGCCGGGTGTATTATCGTGGGTAAGAACACCGTCAAGGGCAAAGTCACCGAATCGCGCAAGACATCGGATGCACTGAACGCCCTGCTTGCCAAAGCTTCCGACATTGAAATCGAAATTGTGGAAGCATGGCGTTGAAGAAACTGAAGGCTCCCGAAAGTCTGAAAATCGACTTCTGTCCGTCACCGAAGCAATACGAACTCTGGAAACTACTCCAGCCCGAATGCCCGTTGTGCGGCGGCGAGGTGGAACAGATGCTTATCGGGTACGACGCCAACCACAATCCGCGCTACAAACCTTATTGCAAGCGCTGCAACAACCAGAACATTCCGCAGTTGGTTCTGGGCGGCGGAGCTGCCGGCGGCGGCAAGTCGTTCGTATCCAGCGTGTGGTTGGTGAGCAGTTGCATCCGTTTCCCGGATATCCGTGCCGTGGTGGCCCGAAAGACGCTGAAAAGCCTGAAAGAATCGACGTGGAACACCATCCGCATGGTCATCAAACAATGGGGACTGGTGGAAGACGAGCACTATCACATCAACAATGTGGCCGGTACGCTGCGGTTCTGGAACGATTCGGTCATTATCATGCTCGATTTGGCTGACCAGCCGTCCGATCCCAACTTCGAGCGGTTCGGTTCGATGGAGGCGACGATTGCCGCCTGCGACGAGGTGTCGGAGGTCAGCCAGAAGGCCATCGAAGTGCTGTTCTCGCGTCTGCGCTGGAAGACCCACGAAACCTTCAAGGTCTCGAAGATGCTGCTTACGACGAACCCCACGACCAACTGGATACGGGGACGGTTCGTGCAGGATGACAACGGCGACCGGGTGACGCCCCGTGAGGGGGAAGCCTACGTGCCGTTTTCGGTGTTCGACAATCCCGATATCGCTTTCCGCCAGACCTACGAAGCCGCTCTGAATAAAATCAGCGACCAGGCGACGAAAGAACGGTTACTTTACGGTAACTGGGACTTCGTGGAGGCCAACGACATGGCTATCTACAACCGCTTCGACGGAGCCGTGCATTTGGTCACGGGGCTGAAAGAGCGGGTGTACGACCCGACCCGGCCGTTGATTACCGTGTGGGACTTCAACGTGGCTCCGCACATGAGCGTCCTGCTTGCCCAAATCGACTACGACAAACGGAAAGTCTACATTCTGGAAGAGGTACTGGGTACGGCCACGGCCAAAGAGAACAATACACCTGCATTGGCCCGCCGGATAAAGAAAAAACTGCTTCTGGACAAACAGATCGGCGGTGTGGACGTAACGGGCGACCCGGCAGGATTGCAACGCTCCACAGCGTCCGAGGACGGCATCAACAACTTTACGGTCATCACTGAAACACTCGGACAAGGCGTACTGCGTCCTCGCGTGAAGCTGCTCAAGAAACAGCCTCCCCAGATTACGCGGTGCGAGTTCGTCAATGAAGTACTCGACGGTTACAACGGCTGGGAGTTGCGCATCGACCTGCGCTGCCGCAAACTCACGGAAGACCTGATATACCAGACGAAAAACGAAGACGGCACCAAGTCCAAGCAGAAGGTGACCGACCCGAAAACCGGTGTGAAATACGAGAAGTACGGCCACCTGTCCGACTGTCTGGATTACCTGCTCTGCTACTACCTGCGGGATAGCTGGCACAAGTACAAAAACGGCAATGCGGGAAACTACCAGGTGGTATCGACGGCAATGCTTCACGAAGGTTTTAACTATTAAAGAAAAAGACGATACATGTACAGAAGATTTCTTAATAACGGGGACTATTTAGGCATCATCACGCAAGAAGCCCTTTCGCAGATGACCAGAGGGAACAGCGACCGGTTTATCCAGGCGGAGGAGTCGGCCGAGATGAGCCTTGTGGAGTACCTGTCGGAGAACTATGAAATCGAGCGGGAACTCGGCAAGGGCAAATATATCGCGGAATACGACCGCCGGATTACGTTTCCCGTGGGAGCACATATTTACCATGAGGGGACGATTTGCGAAGTTATCCGCTCCATGAGCGGTTATAAAATGCCGTCGGTAAAGACCTACTGGCAGGAGCATGTGGATGTCAATTTGGACACGGCGACCGTCGAGCGTTATTCGCAGTTCGGTACTTATTACCCGAATGACCTCGTGCTGTACAATGATGCGGTGTATGTCTGTACGGCCGAGAACGGGTATAAGTTCGGTGAGATCCGCATCCCGATGGTCGAGGGTTGGCTGGAGGCGGAATATACCTTGTGGCAGCCGATAAACTACCTTCTGTGGGATGTAGTGGAGTTCGAGGGAGCGTTCTATACGCTGATGACGCTGGACGGGTTCGACAATAACGTCACACCGATGGAATCCGACTGCTGGGGAGCCATTGCGGACTACGATCCCGCCTATAACGACTATGAGTTTTCGGAACACGAATATGTGGTGTACGAGGGTCGTGTATTTTATCCCGGAACGGATGTTAATGCAGACCTGCCGCAGCGGGGAGTGAACCTCTCGCCGCATGATCCGCGCAACTACAACTTGAAGAAACACATGGTGCGGCTGGCGTTGTACGAGCTGACGAAACTCATCGCTCCGAACAACGTGAGCGTGGTCAGGATGCGGGATTACGAGGATTCGATGAAGTGGCTTGCGGATGCGGCGAGGCTGCGGTTGAATCCGCAGATTCCCCGAAAGGTGGCGGAGGACAATAAGCCCGTGACGGACTGGCAGCTTGCTACGTTCCAGACGGACTATGACCCGTGGAAAAATCCGTGGATGACGTGATAGATTTTCTTGAAAAAGGAGATAAATAAAATGAAGCGTAACGACCTCTCACTGCTCGTTACGCTTTTCTTTTTGAGGCTTGTTTGAGATAAACAGACGGCGTTCTTCCTTCCAGACGATTGAACAGACGGCTTAAATGCGACGGACAGTCAAATCCGAGCGCATAGGCCGTTTCCGTAACCGATTTACCTGACATCAGTAAGTTCTTGGCCCGACGGATAACATCGCGTCCAATGAAATGGTTTGCGGAATCACCAGTTTCCTGCCGAATCAGGTCACCAAGATAATTGGGGGCGACACACAGGCAATCCGCACAAAACCTAACCGTAGGCAGTCCTTTTGAAAACTGTTCTCCCGTTGTGTAATAATCGTCCAGCAACTGTTCCAAACGGCTGACGATATGGTTGCATTTGGCTCCGTTTTCTATCGAATACTGCCTGTTGAAAAAAGACGAACAATATGCAAGTATCAGTTCTATCTGTTTTACCATTACTTCCTTACGTTTGGTCTCTGTCAATTCCTGCCGGAGCATACGGAAAAGCGTTTCACAATCCTCTTGCTCAGAAATTGTAATGGCCAGAGCCTTGTTCACGTGATAATGAAAGAACTCCATACGGGGCAGTTTCTTCTCGTAATCCGTACCGTGAAATAACTCCGGGCTGAACAGCAATGCCCATCCCTTGCGCCGGAAGGTTGTGCCGTCATCGGCCACACCTCCTATTTGGGACGGAGAAACGCATACGATGCTTCCGACGGAGTAGTCGTATGTTCCAGACCCGTAACCGAGTCTCTCCGAATCATCGTCCAAAAGAAATAGTCCGTACACGCCCCATAGCGCGCGGCAATGCCAGATTGGCGGCAATTCATCGTAGTGGATGACGCTGACATGAGGATGCAAGTCCTCTGCACCTACAAATTCATTGTAGTCGTGTACGCTTTTTACCTTTATATCATAGTTCTGTATCATTGCGAGTGCAAAATTAGCCAATTATTTTCACAATCAGTAAAATTGGCTTTTATTTCGGTATTTCCTCACGGTCTTTTTAAGTGCAGGCCCGTAATTTTGCATCAGAAATAGCAAAAACAATGAAAAGAAGAAAGATACGCAGTTTAAGCGTCAGTGAAATAGGCATGGGCTGCATGGGATTCTCCCACGGATATGGTCAAGTACCGGACGCAGGATATGCCGAAGAAGCCATTCGGGAAGCGTTCGGCTATGGATGCAATTTCTTCGATACGGCAGAAGGATACGGGAAGGAACTTTATTATCCCGGACATAACGAGGAGATTGTCGGGCGTGCGGTCAAAGGTTTTCGCAATGAGGCCGTGATTGCCACAAAACTGCATATCCAGCCTGAGACAGTTGAAGATTGCGGCTCCGTTTATGCTGCCGTCCGCCGCCACCTTGAACGCTCCTTAAAGAATTTGCAGACCGATTACGTGGACTTGTACTACCTGCACCGCATCAACATGGAGGTGGATTATCTGGAGGTTGCCCATGCGATGGGTAGGCTCATTCAGGAGGGACTTGTCCGCGAATGGGGCATTTCGGCGGTGGACAGGGCTCAACTTGAAGCGGCGCATGCCGTAACGCCCGTAGGTGCCGTGCAGAATATCTACTCTATGGTGGAGCGCACTTCAGAAAAAGATGTCATTCCTTTTTGCGTAAAAAACAGGATTTCGTTTGTGCCGTTCTCGCCTGTCGCCAGCGGACTTTTATCCGGAAAAATTACACCGAATACGGAGTTTGGCTGGGTCGATGACGTGCGTGTATGGGTTCCCCAACTGAAACGGGAGAACATAGCCGGCAATATGCCCATTGTTGAAATGCTCAGGAGTTTTGCCGCAGAAAAGCAGGCGACTCCGGCGCAGGTTTCTTTGGCTTGGATGCTCCGTAAATATACCAATGTCGTGCCTATTCCCGGTTCGAAGAACAAAGAGCATATCATGGAGAATTTGCGAGCATGCGAAGTGCAACTGACGGATGAAGAGTTCGACAGGCTGGAGTCCGAGCTTGACAGATTGCCGGTATATGGCCTACGCGGTCATGCGGAAACCGAGCAGACTTCATTTGGAAACAACTGGTTAAAACAAAAATAATTCAAGAATGAAAAGAATACTGATTTTAGGAGCATCCGGGACATTCGGGAAGGCTCTTGTCGAGAAGCTGAGCAATGACGAAGAGTGTCATCTGACGCTTGCGTCCCGTCATGCCTCGGCTTGCTATCACGAAAGTGAGCGATGTCATGTCGTCGATTGTGACGCCATGAAAACTGATGATTTGCAGCAGGCGATGGCGGGTTGCCATGTGGTGTATTGTGCCATATCGGGCGATGATTTGCCTGTTATCATTGAAAACACGGTATCAGTCATGAAGATGGTCGGTTTACGTCGTCTTATCTTTATGGGAGCCGTGGGAATCTACGATGAAATTCCGGCGTACATGGACGATGAGGACAACGTGAAAAACAATCCCGACCAAATACCCAACCGTAAAGCGGCGGATATTGTGGAAAACAGCGGTCTGGATTACACTGTGCTACGCCCGGGTTATTTGCAGGACGGGGATAAGGATGATTACACATTGACTTTCAAAGGCGAACAGGCGAAAGGATATGTTTCGACCATCCCCTCTGTTGTCGGGCTTGCCGTTCGTCTTATACATGATGACACGCTCTATGTCCGTCAAAGCGTAAGTATCACCCGCGATATGTCAACAATTAAGAAACGATGATACACTATGGATATACGATTTGAAAATAAAGTGGCATTTGTCACAGGTGCGGCCGGTGGTATTGGTCTTGCCGCTGCACGAATGTTTGCTGAAGCAGGGGCTTCGGTTGTCATGGTTGATCTGAATAGTCAGGTCGCAGACCGTGCCAAGGAACTGGAAGCAGAAGGATACAATGCCATCGGCATAAAGTGTGATGTGTCTGACGAGGCACAAGTTAAAGTTGCGGTTGAAAAAGCGGTTGCAGTTTACGGCAAACTGAATATCGCATACAATAACGTGGGCATCCATGCCGCTGTAAGGGAAGATCTGGCTGACACCGAAGGCTGGGATTTCGACCATGTGATTTCTGTCAATCTGCGCGGTGTGTGGAACTGCATGAAGTACGAACTCATAGAGATGAAAAAGCTCGGCAAAGGAGCCATCGTAAATTGCTCGTCGCAGGGCGGTTTGGTCGGCATACCATGTATCGGGGCTTATAACGCCTCGAAACACGGAGTAATCGGCCTGACCAAATCGGCGGCGTTGGAGTATGCCAGGCAGGGAATCCGCATCAACGCCATCTGTCCCGGTACCTGCGAGACACCGATGGTACGTCAGGCCATCGAGCAGTCGCCCGACCACATGGCACGTGTTATTGAGGCCATCCCGTTGGGACGGGTCGGCAAGGCGGAAGAAATCGCCTCGATGGTGTTGCTCCTTTGCAGCGACTATGCCGGGTTTGCCATTGGACAGACTTGGGCGATGGACGGAGGATATACGGCGATGTAATAAACAAAAAAAGAATGAGAAACAGGTTAAAAACAATCCTTGCCATAGCCCTTGCATTGGGGATGGCAATCCAAACAAATGCACAGGAAATGAATAAAGTACCAACAGTAAAACTGAACAACGGCATGGAAATGCCGCAATTGGGAGTAGGCACGTTCTTGGTCAAGGACGATGCCGCAGAAAGAGTATGCCATGCAATCAAGGTCGGATTCCGCCTGATTGACACGGCACAAGGTTACGGAAATGAAAAAGAGGTAGGCGAAGGCATACGGCAGAGCGGCATCGACCGCAGGGAGCTTTTCATCACTACGAAGGTGAACACCACGGAAATGCGCAACGGCACCGTGCGCCAGTCGCTTGACAAAAGTCTTGCCGACCTCGGAACAGACTACATTGACCTTGTACTCATCCACTGGCCTGTCCAAGGACATATCAAAGAGACTTGGCAGATATTAGAAGAATATGTGGACAAGGGGAAAATCCGCAGCATCGGTGTAAGCAATTTCAATCCGCACCATCTCGATGAACTGCTGGAATATGCACGCATACGCCCGGTTATCAATCAAATCGAGATTGAACCGTATATGACCCAGCACGATGTCGTGGGCTATACATTCCGCAAAGGCATTCAGGTGGAAGCATGGGGACCATTGGGACAAGGCGTTACGGGCGTACTCAACGACCCAGCAATCATTGAAATCGCTACACGACACGGCAAATCCGCAGCACAGGTTATCCTGCGTTGGCACATGCAGCGCGGACTGGTTACGATCCCCCGCTGCGACAACGATGCGTACACGGACGAGAACATCCGTATCTTCAACTTCGAGCTTTCGCCTTCCGAAATGGAGATTATTACCGGTCTGAACCGCAACCAACGTGCAAACGAGAAGAATGACCCGGATAATTTCCCGTGGTAGCCGATAAATCACATCGGGGAATCAGTTGGCGGTTCGGTATTTATCCGGCGTACATCCCGTTTATTTCTTGAACCAACGACTAAAATGCTGTGGATAAGGGAACCTCAATCCATATGATATTTCGCTGATGAATTTCCGGATGTCGGATATGCTTCTGAACCGACATCCGGTTTTTTATACGAGATAGGGATTGAATTGTAAAACAAACTATTAAATATGAATAAGAAAGAGTTAATCCGTATTGTCACACAGGAACTTAACTTCTCAATATCCCAAGAAAAGGTTTCCCTCGTTCTTGACAAAGCAATCGAAATAATTCAACGAACACTTGATACAGGAGAACCTGTGAAATGGTCTGGATTCGGATCATTGGTCATTAAAGAAATTCTTCCCAAGAGACTCTATTCTCCGATGTTGAAAAAATATATCGTGTCAAAAGGTAGTAGGAAGATTGTATTCAAGGAATCCGGGAAAAATAAACGACCTATGTCGGACTAATTTTTCTCTGTTTGAACGTGTAATGCACATTGCATTCGCAATTGGCTTATAATAAATGAGATGTGGAGACCTGCGAGAATGATTTGTCTATATTCAAGCGAACTTTAATTCTACAAGAAGTGCTAATTATCAATGATTTATTATACTATATTTCGTATATTTGCGTTCGCTAAAAGAAATCTATAACTTAAAAATATCAGGCATTATGACTAAGGCTGAAATTGTTGCAGAGATTGCAAAACAGACGGGAGTGGAAAAGACTGTGGTAATGAGCGTTGTCGAAGCATTTATGGAAAGCGTAAAGGATTCGATGATTGCAGGAAATGAGGTGTTTCTGCGCGGATTCGGCAGTTTTATCATCAAGAAAAGAGCCGAGAAGGTCGCCCGCAACATCTCGAAGAACACGACAATCACTATTCCGGCCCATAGTATTCCCGCTTTCAAACCGGCCAAGAGTTTCTTGGCTGCCGTCAAGGAGGCTAAATAGCAAGACCGATGGCCGTAATCAAAGAGCGGATTATTCTTCGGAAAGGCCGTCGCAGCGGAGAGAAGATGCCGCATCGAATCAATATCAAAGAACTGACAGAGGGTGACTCCTTGCTTGTCGAGATTACCATCGATAAAGCAAATGACCTTGTGTACCGATGCCTCTTTGCACCAGAACAACTTTCCGGACGGCGCAGCGTTGCTTTCCGGGTCAGCGGCGAGCAGGTGTACTGGTTGTCCGGATTGCAACCGAAACCGATGCTGAAACAGCAGGCGGACAAACTTGTTCCAGATGTCGAACATGTGGAAGAGGTCGGGCCTAAAAGACGCGGCGGCAAATCGGGTCCCCGAGAGCGTAAGGTGTTGGTATTTGATGAAGAAGGACGGCTTGAAGCGGTGTTGCGCTCTTTGAAGGATGTGGCGTCAATAACTAATCTGCGGGAAAAGTCTATCGATCGGCTCTGTAAAACCAAACGGGTTTCGTCGGAAACGGGCTATTCGTTCCGATATTGGTGGAAAGTGCTCGAATTCGATATTACGGATTTTACGCTGACTGTTTCGCAGTATGACGCACTATGCAAACGTAAATCGAAATAAAAGATGCGAAAGGCGTGGGATGAGATTCATTTCACGCCTTTTTTGTCGGCCTGCTTTTCTGTATCGGGGATGCAGATGAATGCGGTGTCGGAGAAAGTGACTTCGGCGACTTCGTCCGGGGTGAAGATACCTTCGGATACGAGTTGCTGCATGATTTCTTGGGCTTGCTGTTCACGGGTAGAATTATTACCGGTAACAGGTTCTGATTGTGAAGCGGACGGGTGTTTCTGGTTTTTGTCCATTGTCTTATAAGGGTGGCTGTTGCCCCTACAGACCGGTTATGTTGATATATACGAAAGCGTGGGACATCAGCTTGTCGTAATCGAGGTTCTGGTAAACCCTACACATAACAAGTAACGCCCACGCATAACGTGAGCATTCAGTCTTGTTATCCCATGTGTAGTGAATTTACCAGATTCCGATTTACGGGATAAAAGCCAAACGCTTTCTAATATTTTCTCTTAAAACACCGCAAAGATAGCGAATATTTACCGTGTTTGCATAAAGAAGCCGCAAGAACTTATGAAAATGCCTCATTTATCAGTTCTTACGGTTTGTTTCCCGGCGTCTGAAAACTATATATGTTACCGGACTTTGTACAAGGCAAGCAGCCGGTCATTTTGCATATCGGCGATGAATGTACCGTTAGAAAGGATACATTCGTGGATATGTGCATCATCGGGATCGGATTGAAGAAGGGATTGCCGGGTGGCTTCGTCGATTGTTTGCATGACAACACCTTGTATGGTTGCTGTGGTGACATCGGCAGGCAACATCATAAGTTGTTCCAAGAGCGATTTTTCCATTGACCTGAATGTTGAGACCTTATGTCCCTCTCAGGCCCGGTTATACATACGAAAAGCGTGGGACATTACACTTGTCGCAACACAGGCTCTGGTAAACCTTCTCCCGCAACAGATAATGCCCACGCATAACGCGGGCGTCTATCTATTTGCATTGCGGGAGATCGAAATTTACCAGACTTCGTGTTGCAAGGCAAAAGCTAAACGCTTTCTAAATATCTTAAATCTTTTGCAAAGATAGGGATTCTGCCTGAAAAACAGGAAATATAACAAAGAAAGCTACCGGAAATTTTCCGATAGCTTCGATTTCGGGGGTTGATTATATGTTATTTTGTTCTCGACGGGACGAATGTGATTCGCTTTGTGCCTTTGGTAACGATATACTCTTTCAACTTGGACGAATAAAGCCGCTTCGGGGGAATATTTTTCACTACAAAAGAACCAAACCCTGACCATTTCACAGGTTTGCCTGCCGTAAGGGTACGCTTGGCAATCTCGACAGCCTTGTCGAGTACCAGGGTGATTTTATCCTGCGACATGGGCGGAGTGAGTTCCTTGGATATGGCTCGTATCAGTTCTTTTTTGTTCATAGTCGAACAATTCTTCGTTTTACAATCAGAATACTTACCTCATATAACAACCACATCGGTAACGCAACCAACGATAGCGTGAAGACATCCGAGGTCGGTGTTATAATGGCTGCTACCACAAGAATGACCACGATGGCATGCTTGCGGTATTTGCGCATGAAACCGTCCGATAGCAATCCCAATTTGGCAAATAACCACGAGAGAATCGGTATCTCGAAAACAAGTCCCATCGCCAGTGACATGGTCATCAAGGTGGAGATATAGGATTGCAGAGCAATCATATTTTCCACTTCACCGCTGACCTGATAGGTTCCAAGGAAACGGAATGTCAGCGGAAAAATCAGAAAGTAGCTGACGGCCACACCCAAGGTAAACATTACATAGCCGCCTCCGACCACTTGTATGACATATTTCCGTTCATTGACGTATAAGGCAGGCGACACGAACCGGAACAACTGGTAGAGGATGTAAGGCGATGCACAGAGAACACCTGCACATAATGCAGCTTTCATGTGGATGATGAACTGCTCGGCCAGTCCTGTGTTGATGAGCTTCACGAGAAAATCGGGTGCATCGGCTTCCGTCACCAGACCGCTGAGCGCATAGAGCAGACGATAGGTAACGAAGTCGGCATCTTTGGGTGCGAGGATGACGGCGAACAATTCTTCCTTGAAGCAGAATGCCGCCACGCCGAACACGACGGCCGCGAGCAAGCTTTTCACGACAGCCGCCCGCAGCACGTCGAGGTGATCCCAGAAAGATTGTCTATCCGCATCCGTTGCCATCCGTTTACTCTTTTTTCTTCGGTTCTTCCTCGATTTCTTTCTCCATATTGTTCATCCCTTCCTTGAATGAACGGACGCCTTTGCCCAGACCTTTCATCAATTCGGGAATCTTCTTGCCACCGAAGAACAGCAGCACGACCAATGCGATCAGCAGCACCTCCTGCATGCCCAGACCGCCGATAAATAAGGGTGTCATCATACTTTCATTTTTAAGCGGTTAGAATCCTAATTTTTCGATCCACGTGCGGATGGTTTTCTCGTCGGCACGATTCAGAAGCCGACCCTCTTTCCAGTTCAGAGCGGGATAAGCCTTTTTCAACGCCGCCGCACTGCCGGCGAGCGTGCTGCCTCCGGAGGTGGCGAACGGAATGACGGTTTTACCTTTCAGGTTGTGGCTTTCGATGAACGTATTGATGATGCGCGGGGCAAGGTCCCACCAGATGGGATAACCGATGAAGACGATATCGTAATCGGCGATGTTCTCTTTTTTGCCTTTGATTGCGGGACGCGATTTCGGGTCGTTCATCTCCACCGAACTGCGCGACTGCTTGTCGTTCCAGTCGAGGTCGGTACTCGTGTAAGATTTGGCGGGTGTAATCGCATAAAGCTCTCCTCCCGTGACGTTCGCCAGTTTTTCGGCAGCCCGTGCCGTCGTTCCCGTCGCTGAGAAATAGGCGACGAGGATGTGTTTGTCATTATTCTGTGCCATAGTCTGTAAACTCGTGAATAAAAAAGCGATAACGGTAAATAAAAGTGTTTTTGTTTTCATGATTTCGGCTTTCGGTTTATTGAACATTATCGAAAGTGAACTCCAATCGGCTCTCCATCTCATCGAATGCGTCCAGGTCAGAGGTTACTTTCCCGATAGGGATAATACGCATCGTCAAGGTACCCATGCTCGGATCATCGGCTTTCGCGTAGAAGATGGCAATGGTATTGTTCGAAGGGCAATAAGTGATGTCGCCGTTTTCGAAATGCAGTTGTCCCTCTTCGGTATGGGTCGGTCGCTGCGGCATGGAGCCGTAGTATTCCCGGCCTCCGTACCGTCCCAGAGTCGCCGTCAACGGAAACATCTCC
>OJMP01000011.1_pt1 | contig 156609 bp, 168 predicted proteins | sample 1597311 | NCBI WGS metagenome assembly OJMP01 (sample SAMEA2452134, study PRJEB22498) | human gut metagenome | biome: human feces; feature: human gut; material: feces | place: Australia | collected 2012 | reverse complement strand
AAGAGTTTTACCTGTTCCCGGAGGTCCCTCTAAAAGTATTCCCTTTGGGATTCTTGCCCCAAGCATAATATACTTATTAGGATTCTTTAAGAAATCAACAATTTCCTCAAGTTCTTCTTTTTCTTCCTTAAGACCTGCAACCTTGCTAAAGTCCATATTCTTAACTTCTACAACCATTTTGGCTCTGCTTTTTCCAAAATTAGCCATCTTGGAATTTCCGCCTGCCGCATTGGCATTCATCATCATAATAACAACTACTATAACCACACCCATAAGAAGCATAGGCAAAATATTTGTAAGGAAAACACTGTCTCTTCTTACATCTGCAATGCCTGGCTGTATATTCTGATTAGTCTTGTCATTAATATCTTTAATATCACTAATTACCTGATTAACATCTGTAATGTATACATACTTAGTTGAGCCATCCTGAAGTTTTACAGTAACCTTTCCTGTAGGCACTTCCTTATTCTGGCTAATATTAAGCTGTGTAACTTTTCCATTCTGCAAATCGTTTAACAAATCATTATATTTATAGTTATTTGATTTAAGTCCTGAACCTGCATAATAAAGCATAACTATAATAATAATTGCCATCCCTATAAAATAAATTCTTGTAAAATTACTTCTTTTATTGTTCAATTCATTCCTCCTATCTGGAATTTTTCAAGTCTGTGTAACTTATCTTTAATGTTCAATTGTATCCGATTCTATTTTTAAACCGATAATTTTATTAAGTTTTACTGCTCAATAACTCCAATATATGGTAAATCTCTGTAACTCTGGTCGTAATCCAAACCATAGCCCACTACGAATTTGTCTTCAATTTCAAATCCAACATAGTCAACTGTAACATCGTCAACCTCTCTTCTGTCCGGCTTGTCAAGAAGTGTTGTAATCTTAAGGCTTGCCGGTTTTCTTTCCTTAAGCATTGGAATAAGACGGCTTAAAGTATTTCCTGAGTCAATAATATCCTCAACAACAATAACATCAAGTCCTTCAATGTCATCATCCAAATCTTTCTTAATCTTTATTGTTCCTGAACTAACTGTTCCGCTTCCATAGCTTGAAACACTCATAAAATCAAGTGTTACAGGAATAGTAATTCTCTTTGCCAATTCACATGTATAAAAAACACTGCCTTTAAGAATACAAATCAAACGTACTTCTTTTCCTGCATAATCCTTACTAATCTGTTCTGCAATTTCACATACTCTTTTATTAATTTCTTCTTCGCTAATCATAACACTAATCTTTGTATTCATAATAAACTCCTTATCATATGTTATTTTAGGTTTTTAATTCCTAATCTTCTTCAATATAATCTGCTCTTAAAATATTCTTTGTAGTTTCAGTAACCTTGTAATAAGCACTTATTCTATATCCGATTACCCAAACCACATGACTTCCATCAGCCAGCAAAAGAATCTCATCCCTTTGCGCCTTTGGAATTTTCTCATTAATAAAATAATCCTTCAGCTTCTTTCTGCCTCCGTTTTCATCAACTGTTATAAAATCACCTGGTCTGCGAGTTCTAACAGTCAATTGTTTTATTTTATCATAATCAAACCATTTCGTATACAATAATTCCTGAATATTTTCAGAAGAAAAACTATTATTTTCAATGGTTATTGTTACATTTTCAGTATTATGAATCTTACCATTCTTTACCAAACACTGTTCCATTGTTTTTTCCTGATTCGATTCATCATTTTTCTTTTTTATTGATATTCCGTGATAAAGTCTTGTTGCCACAAGATTGTATGGCAAATCAACTGTTTTGGACACATTCATATCTTTCAACCCCACAACCAAAAGCACGTGTTTCCTTGTAATATCCTTTAACTTTCCTGCTCCATTCTCAATCATCTTTCTTACAACCTGATTCAAAACTGCCGGGTGAAGGTTAAATGCCTTCTCATCCAAAACTTCATCCTTAACATATCTGTTATATTCCTCAGCTGCCTGCCTATTTAAATAATCCCAAATTTCATTTAAATTTTCTGCAGCGTTTACAATATTATACTCAGCTTTTTTATTTATATTATTTTTTATATAAGGCAAAAGCTCCAAACGTATCTTATTACGGCTGTATTCTGTTTCTTTGTTGGTTGCATCACTGCAATATGAAATATTTTTAGATTTCAAATAATGCTCAATCTCCTGTCTTGTACAACACAAAAGAGGACGTACAATCATATCTCTTCTAACCGGGATTCCCGTAAGTCCCTTTATGCCTGTTCCCCTAAAAAGATTAAACAGCACGGTTTCGCTGTTATCATTTAAGTTGTGGGCAACGGCAATTTTGATATTGTTGTAACTGTTTTTTCTTTCTTTTGGGTCATTTTTCTTAATGCCATCTTCTTTTGCTGAGTTTTCCTTATTCTCTTTTAAGCTTAGTTTTCGGCTTTCATCTGGTTTTTTAGTCTGATTCTTAGCTTGTTTTTTTTCTTTAATTTTTACTTCTATGGCTCGTTCAAAAAAAGCCTTATATCTTGCCTGACGGCCTGCCTCTTCCTCCGTCATACCTGTCTGCTTAACCATAAGTGGAACATCTGCATCAATCTGCTTAAAATCCACATTCAGCTTTCTACACACATCTTTTACGTAATCAGCATCGTGCTGAGCCTGTTTTCCTCTAATGTGATGATTAATATGCACCACATAAAGAGTCAGATTCATTTCACTGCTAATGTCTTTTAGAAGATAGAGCATACAAATGGAATCAGCGCCTCCGGAAACTCCCAGTATGACGCTGTCTCCATATTGTAATATTTTATTTTTATTTATAAAATTCAATACCTTATTTTTCATATTTTTGTTACACCTTTAACGACCATACGTGTTTTTTGTTATTTTATCATATTTGTACTAATTTTCCCATATCCCGGTGCACAAAACTGTCATATCATCTTTTGGAATTCCTTTTGACATTTGCAAAGCTCTGTTCATAATCTCCAGTGCCATTTCCCTTGGACTGGCAGTTTTAATATCCATAATTATCCTTCCCATTGCCTCCTCTCTGTCGGTACACTCAAGGGAATCTACTATTCCGTCGGAAATCATTATAATAAAATCCCCGGCATAAAGTTTTTTCGTAATGGTTTCCATATCAACCTGTTCAAAAATTCCCATTGGCAGGGATGTTGACTTAATGCATTCCACCCAGCCACCTCTTTTTATATATGTGCATGCAGCTCCCATTTTCAGGAACTGGCACGTGCCGGAATATCTGTCAAACAATGCCATATCGACTGCCGCCGGCTCCTGCCACTGATTTCCCGTAAGCAAAACTGAGTTAATTAGCTTTAATGCTGTCTGCTCCGTAAAACCACTTTCCAAAAGTTGCTCCAGCAAATCAATTACAACTTCGCTGTAGCCCTCCGCCCTTGGGCCTGAGCCCATTCCATCGCATATGCTCATAAAAGTTGCACCGCTGTCCAGCTCCATATAAGTATAATTGTCACCTGACATTTCCTGATTCTGCTTCACCTTCTTTACACTTCCACTTGCCGTAGAGAAATTAACTTGTTCCAAAAACAAATATTCATTAAAATAATTCATTAGCTGACTATTTTCCTTTACGGAAAATCTCATTGGCTGGCCTATTACATTAGAAATTATTTTACACATTGCATCTGTTGTAACTTTTGCCCTTTTCTTTTTTCTTGCCACAATGTGAATTTCCAATTTTCCCTTACTGTTCTCCGAAATGGAAACTCTTCTTGCAATAATTTTTTCGTCCCTTAACCTCCTTTTCAAATAATTTTCCATACCAAACAGATTTCTTTTTTCCTGTGAAACAGGCTTGGTATAGTATTCAATAATGTCTGCCATTTCATTAAGCTGAATTGCCATTGCCTCCCTTGTTTCCAGCATTTTATTGTACCAAAGGTAGTTAAGCTTCGCCCTTTCCAAATATTGAATCTGCCCATTTGCACAGCCCTTGCACATATTTTCATTGATATCAAATTCCACCGCTGCATCCATAAGTCCCTGGTCGTCCTCCTCAATGCCTGACATATTTTGGATTTTTATTGCCAAATCCTTAAAAGCTTTAGATGTTTGCATCATTTTTTCATTCCTTATAATTTGCTGATGCCTAAGTCTTGAATAGTAATTTTTTCTGCCCTGTATATGCCACATAAAGTTTTTGATTAGTACTGAAAAAATTACTGTGGTAGACCATGTTAGCAGAACAATGGGAATCAGGGCATACAGCTCTTCTTTTATCATTCCATTCATAAACCAGTCCATGGCTTCCATTATTCCTCCAATTAGTGTTGTTATAAAGGCTACCGTAAACGGATTGTATTTTTCGCTAACTCTTTTATATTGCACAAGAAAAAGTCCTGTGGCACCAAGCATCCAGCCGTATTTTACTGCACACAATACCCCCTCGTTTTGTAAAATCACATAAATCATTACCGGCCATCCTAACACCGCAAGCCCTTTTACGTTACACATTGCGCCATACCAACTTTGGACTAACGGATAGTATCCAAGCATTGGAATCATACAGACTCCAACCGCAATCATTAGTAGCACTATCGGTTTTGCTACTTTTTGTTTCATAATCCCTCCTTGCAAAAATTTAGTTTCCCGACTAGTATAAACACCCTTTCCTAATTTTTTTGTCAAAACAATGTATGAAAAGCCTTAGAAATTTCGACAAAAAAGCACCTATACTATTTCTAGTATGGTGCCATTAATTTTAGAGGAATTTAACTTTTAAGTTTAATCTCTTGTCCTGTTTTAATTTTTTTCTTCTAACATTTTTTAATTTTCAGATTAGATTTTCGAATTTAATTTTTAATTTGAATTGGATTTTTTAGTCTTCCGGCTTAAAGATTACTTCATCAGGATATAACAATCCTAGCTTTCTTGCCATTTCTTCCAAATATTCGTCTGTATGTACGTACTGTTCCTTATCCTTAAGGTTCTCAGATATTTGCAATTCCTGCTGATACTGTTGTGCAAGCTTACTTTCCTGCTCTTTAAGCTTCTTTAAGTTACTATTTTTTTGTACCATCTGTATTCCCATAACAATACAAAAGGCAAAAACAACAAAAGATATTCCAACTATCATTCGTCTGTTTCTTATTCTTCGCTGACGAATCTCATTTAACCTTCCTGCCGCTCTTTTGTTTTCTTCCATTACTTCACCCTATTTCTATCTATTTTTTTGCTTAAACTTTCAGTCTTTGTCCTGTTTTCTTCTGACTTTTGCTCTTTTTATATGTTAATTCTTTCTGACGTTTATCCGTCTTTTTATTTTTTGTATTTTTATTGCCATTATATTTATTATGGATTGGCTTTTCTTGCATAAATGACCTCCTTATATTTTTTTGTTTTATTATAGCATAAACTTAAAATGTATTATAGACTATCAAAATGAAAAAAGTCAAATTATTATACCCAAAAATAAAAAAGATTCTCAAACGAGAATCTTAAATTTTTTTACATATAGCAATTGCTAGAGAATGAGGTCCAATATGACAAGAAACACTTAATGATAAAGGATCACAAATAATATTTTCACCTGGATAAAGTTCTTCAAGTTCTTTTTTTAATTCTAAAGCGGGTGCTTCATCATAAGTGTAAGCGACACAAATATGCACGTTATGATAGTCATCATCAAAGCGTTCTTTAATATCTTTAGCGATTGCTTCTTTCATGATTTTAGTTCCTCTAGCCATTGTTCTAGTTTTAGCGAAAGAATCTAATTTTTCACCTTGTATTTGTAAAATAGGTTTAATTTTTAACATCCCACCCAATAAAGCAGCAGCAGGGGTAATACGACCACCTTTTTTTAAATAATCAAGTGTATTAACAGTAATATAAATAGAAGCATTTAATTTATTTTCAGTTAAAATATCACAAATTTCTTGTCCTGATTTTCCTTGATCAGCTAATCTTTTAGCATCAATGACATCGTATTTTTGAGTAACAGAAATACGTTGACTGTCTACGACAAAAACACGATTATCGTATTCTTGTGCTAGCATCATAGCTGTTTGGCACGAACCACTTAATCCACTAGACATTGGAATATGAACGATTTCATCATAATCTTTTAAAATTTGATCCCATAATTCTTTAACGTTTCCTACAACAGGTTGAGAAGTAAAGATTTCTGCACCATTTAATTGTTTTTCAAAGAATTCTTCATGAGTTAAATTTATATCTTCATAGTATGTTTGATCATCAATAGTAAAAGGCATTGGCAAAACAAAAATACCAAGTTCTTTTGCTTCTTTTTGACGAATACCTGCATTACTATCAGTCACAACTGCGACCTTTTTCATAATACCACTCCATTTCTAGTATAATCACAAGCACATAATAACAGTTATAGCGATAAAATTCAAATAATATAAGCATATCACTTGTAAAAAAAAAGAGTTTTGGCATAATATAATGGAGGTGAAATTATGGAAATTATTACAAATGTACAATTTGATGAAGTTGTTTCTAAAGGTGTTGTTGTGATTGATTTCTTTGCTAATTGGTGTGGACCATGCAAAATGTTAGCTCCTGTTTTAGAAGAAGTTGCTCAAGAGTTACCAACAGTTACATTTGCAAAAGTAGATGTTGATCAAGATCCTTCATTAGCAGGAAAATATGGAATTCAATCTATTCCGCATTTAATTCTTTTTAAAGATGGTCAAGCCGTTGATCAAATTAGTGGTTTTGTTGGAAAAGATGTTATCTTAGAAAAACTTAATCCTTTATTATAATAGGCAGTTTGCCTATTTTTTACATATGATAAAAAATATTGTTTTAGATATGGGAAATGTCTGTTGTAAATGGGATGTTTCCTATATTGCAAGTCAGCTTGCATCTTCTTTAGAAGAAAAAGATTATATTATTAAACATTTATTCCAAACAAAACAATGGGCACAACTTGATCAAGGGGTTCTTTCTTTACAAGATGCCAAAAAACAATTAATTGAACAAATTCCTGATGAAAAAAGAGATTTAATTGTGTATGCTTTTGAACATTGGTTTGATTATTTTGATCAGTTTGATGAAATGGAAGAATTTATTAAAAGATATAAGGGTAAAGGATATCAATTTTATTTGTTGTCTAATTGCTCAATGCAATTTTATCAATATTATCAATCAAAATCTATTTTTCAACATTTTAAAGAGCTTTATACATCTGCAAAATATCAAAAAATAAAACCAAATTTAGATATTTATCAAGATTTTTTAAGTCGTTATCATCTAAAAGCTAATGAATGCCTTTTTGTTGATGATTTAAAAGAAAATATAGACGCAGCTATAAAAGTTGGTATGAAAGGCTTTGTTTATCATCAAAATATACAAGAGTTAGAGAAATATATAGAAAATATCTTATAAAAGTATGGATTATCATTTTTTATGATAAATACCATACTTTTTCTTTACCTATAAATATTTTGTGATAAAATAGGTGCGGAAATGTAAGAGAGGGAGAATATTTATGACAAAAAAGAAGAATAATTGGTATTCGAATCATAAAAAGCCTGTTTTAATTTGCGGAATCGTTGTTTTGGTTCTTCTTATTGTTTATTTAGCAGGAATGCTATATTACAATGATAAGTTTTTAAATGGAACAATGGTCAATGGGAGTGATGTTGGAGGAATGACATTACAAAAAGCAAATGATCAATTATCTAAGAAAGTAAATGGACAATCATTAAAATTGATTTTTAATGATGGACAAAGTGAAGTATTACAATCAGCTCAATTAGGTGTATCTTATAATAAAGATAATTCATTGAATCAATTAATGAAAAATCAAAATAAATGGGCTTGGTTTATAGGATTCTTTAAAAATGAAAAAAATACTTTAACTGATTTAATACAAATCAGTGATGAAAACTTAACAAATGGTATAGCATCAATGGAACATGCTAAAGAAGAAAATCAAATTGCACCAACAGATGCCTATATTCAATATAAAGATGGAAGTTTTTCAATTATTGAAGAAACGTTAGGATCAAAATTTAATACTGAAGAATTAGTTAAAAATATCAAGGTAGCTTTAAGTGAAGGAAAACAACAATTAGATGTTACAAAAGCTAATGGTTATGTTAAACCTCAAGTTTACAAAGATGATCAAGATTTGAATAACCAATTAAAGGCAGCAAATGAATATTGTTTATCAACAATTACATATACAACACCTAAAGGAAAAGAAATTGCTTTAGATGGAAGTACACTTATTACTTGGTTAAGTAAACAAGATGATGGAAGTTATACAAAAGATGAAAGTGTTTTTAAAGAAAAATTAACTGCCTTTGTTAAAGAACTTGCAAGTCAATATAATTCCATTGGCGCAACAAGAACGTTTACTGGAAAAGATGGACAAAGTCACACAGTCAGTGGAGGAACTTATGGATTTAGAGTTTCTACTGATAGTGAAGTAAGTGCATTATTAAAAATGATCAATGAAAATAAAAGTGAAAATAATAGAACACCTGAACATACAGGACAACTTCCATCAGGAGAAAATGGTGGACTAGGAACGACATATTTAGAAATCAATATTACAAAACAACATTTATGGCTTGTTAAAGATGGAAGTGTTGTTTTAGAAAGTGATTTTGTAAGTGGTAAAGAAAGTGATCCTTCAAGACTTACACCAAATGGTACATATTATATTTATAATAAGGAAAGAAATAGAGTTTTAAGAGGAACAAAACAACCAAATGGGAAATATGAATACGAATCACCAGTTTCATATTGGATGCCATTTAATAAAGGTATTGGATTACATGATGCTTCATGGAGAAGTACATTTGGTGGAAATATTTATATTAATAGCGGTTCACATGGATGTATTAACTTACCAACAGGATTTGCTGGAAGCTTATATTCACAAATTTATGTTAATTTACCAGTTGTTGTTTATCGATAAAATAAAAAAGCTGAACGATTATTCGTATCAGCTTTCTTTTTTGTTATTTTACAACAACGTTTTGAGCTTGTGGACCACGATCAGTTTCAACTACATCATAGTCAACAGTTTGTCCTTCTTCTAATGTTTTGTATCCATCAGCTTGAATTGCTGAGAAATGAACGAAAATATCTTTTCCTTCTTCACTAGTGATGAATCCAAAACCTTTTTCTGAATTAAACCATTTTACTTTTCCGACAGCCATGTCTGGTACCTCCTATAAATATTACAAATGGAAATACTCTATGTATAAAATCGCAAATATGAGATTGTGTACATAAAGTGAAATACAACTTCCTTCATATTTGAGATATTTTAGAAAATTATATAAAACCTTTGCATGTCTATTATATCATTACAAAAAATATTTTGTAAACAGTTTCAATTTATTTTTTTAATGATAAAATAATAGAAAGGAGGAATTATTATGCCATATATATCATTGAAAACAAATCATAAATTAACATTACGACAAGAAAATATTATAAAATCTAAGACAGGTGAACTTATTTCATTAATTCCTGGAAAATTTGAAAAATCATTAATGATTCATATGGAAGATGATCAAATTATGTACTTTAAAGGGGAAGAATTAACTTGTATGATGATTGAAATTAATCTTTATAAAAGTGCAGAGTTTGAGGATAAAAAAAGGCTTACAGAAGCAATGATTCAAATGATTCATGAAACAACGAAAATCGAAGCTGATAATATTTATGTTATTTTCCATGAATTTGATCATTGGGGACTTAATCAAACATTGATTTAAAATAAGAGCAGGTTATCCTGCTCTTATTTGCTTACGTGACCACTATTTAAACCTTCATCTTTTTTATTTAAAGGAAGCCAATCTAAAATTTTTAAAATATAACGATCCCAAAAATCCCATTCATGATTTCCAGGTCCTTCTTCATAAGTTAAATCTACTTTTTCTTCAAGTAAAAAGTCACGATATTTACGATTTGTGGCAAGTAAAAAATCATCCGTTCCAATACACATATACATTTTAGGAAGTTGATCATGAGGGATTTTCTTTACTAAAGCATAGTAATCTTTATCACTCTCTTTTAATTTTGTTATGTCGCCAAATAAACTTTCATAATATTTTTTAGCGTCAACCCCTTGAATGATAGGAAGTTTACAATCTACCCAATCATCTAACATCAAAGCACTTGAAAGACCGGCAATAAAACCAAAAGTATTGTAATACTTTAAACCATTGACAATAGCACCATAGCCTCCCATTGAAAGACCAGCAATAAAAGTATCTTCTTTTTTATTAGAAAGAGGGAACATGGCTCTTGTCATTTCTACAAGTTCTTCTCCAATAAATTGACTATATAAATTATGTGTATTTTCTTGATCAACGTAGAACATATTTTCTCCACTTGGCATCACGACACATAATCCTCTTTCGCTCGCAAATCTTTGAATACGGGTACCATAAAGCCAATCATTTTGATCTCCAAAGATACCATGTAATAAATAAAGTGTTTTATATTCCTTCTTTTGATTATATGTCATTGTATCCATATCTAATGTATCTGTTGGTAAAACAACAGTAACATCAACAGTTCTAAGTAATGCTTTTGATAAATAATTTAATTTAATAATTGCCATAACTACACCTTCCTTAATATATCTAAAGTATGAGAACTTGCGCCAATCATATCTAATCTTTCACAAGTAGATAAATGGTATTGCATAAAAAGTTCAAATGTTTCGTCATCCATTTTATTTAAAATAGGACGCATATAATCTGCTGGTCCATCAGCAGCAATAATCTTAATTCTTTTTAAATTCAAATCTTGATTTAATTGATTGACCAGTTCGATTCTGACATAACTATAAAGATCATCGATATTGGTTTTTGTTTGAAAATGTTCATCAATTTTCCCACTTTTTAAAGCTTCCTTGATATGACCATCTCTAAAGCCATGCACTAAAACACTATAATCATTCATGACATAGGCAACTAAAATAACTCCTCCTGTTTTAGTTACACGTTTAGCTTCAGACAATGCTTTAAGTTTATCTTCGTAACTAAAAAGGTGATACATTGGTCCAAATAAAAGTGTTAAATCAAAAGTTTCATCTTGATAGCGTGATAAATCTAAAGCAGTTCCTTGATAGGCTTTCACATTACTTTTCTTTGCTTTTAACATTCCAAGATTATATTTCACAAGTTCAATAGCGTCTACTTCATAACCTTCTTGACTTAAAGCGACAGAATATCTTCCTGTACCAGCACCGATATCTAAAATGCGATCACCAGTTTTTAAATAATCATGAATATATTTCATAGAAGTACGATATTCTACTTGTCCATGTTTTCTTAAAAGACGTTTGTCTTCGCAAAATTTTCCATAATAATTTTCTAATTCATTCATACACTTATCCTTTTCATTATTATATTCTTTTTTATTGTATAATAAATCTTAAAAAGAATGTAGATATTTTTTTAAAAAATACTTTACAAAATTCATGAAATAGTGTAAATTAATACATGCAGTTGATACGGCGGACGTGGCGAAGTGGTTAACGCACCGGATTGTGGCTCCGGCATTCGTGAGTTCGATTCTCATCGTCCGCCCCATTTAAGAAGATAAGATCCTTGATAAAGGATTTTTTTGTTTATAAGGAGGAAAGTTATGAAATTAGTACAACCTCAATTAGAAGAATTAAAATATCGAAAGAAGCTATTAAAAGATAAAAAGACAATGGCTTTTAATAAAAGTAATGGTGGTATTGTTGATTTTAATGAAAAAATTTGGAAACCTTGGTATGCTTTATGGATGAATGATTCAAAGTATTATTATGCATATATTTATGATGAAACACTCAATAAATATATTGGTGAAGTATCTTATCATTTTGAAGAAGAATATCGAGAATATGTTTTAAATATTATCATTGAATATCCTTATAGACATTTAGGAAAAGGAAAAGTTGCTTTAGAACTTTTATGTAAACAAGCAAAAGATAATGGTTTACGCTTTTTATGTGATGATATTGAAACAAATAATCCTGCAAAAAAACTTTTTCTTGATTTAGGTTTTAAAGAAGTTTGGGCAAGAGAAAATATTACTATGTTGAAAAAACGCCTTTAGAACCAGTTTGGTTCTTTTTTCACAAGATTTACACATCCTTTTTGTATACTTAAAACTATAGAAAGGATGAAGTCTTATGGAAAAGAAGTTAGATACGTATCTCATTTATTTAATTTATATTTTTGAATTTATTTATACAATAAGTTCACTCTATTTGAATGGCCATGCCATCTCTATAAGTGAAATGATAAAGAAAATGCCTATCTTTGATAATGTTTTTCAAATAGCTTATTGTATGATTTTTATAGTAGGTATTCTTTATGTTTTATTTCTTCTTTATAAAATAGGACAACATAAAATCATTGATTTAAAGAAAAATACAGGTTTATTGTTTGGAATTATTTTTATGGATTTGGCATTATATAGATGTTTTATTATTCCGATGTTGATCGTTTCACCAGCAATGAAAGTTGTTTGTATATGTTTTTTAGTTCATTTACTTATTTATATTAAAAATCGAAAAATTTATATTTTAGGAAGATGAAAGTTTGTACTTTCATCTTTTTTTCATTTAATCATGATATGATAAAAGCGGTGATAGTTATGAAAAAAATATTAATTGTAGAAGATGATCAAAGTATTGCATCTTCTCTAAAAGAAATGTTAGAGAAGAAAGGATATTTTATAGAGATTGCTGAATCTAAAAAAGAAACTTTAAAAAAAGTCAATGAATATGTTGATTTAATTCTTTTAGATATCCAACTTCCTGATGGTAATGGAATTGATTTATGTAAAGAGATTAAAGAAAAATATGAGATACCAATTATTTTTTTAAGCTGTTTAAATGATGAAGAAACAATTGTAAGGGGATTAAACGAAGGTGGCGATGATTATGTATGTAAGCCTTTTGGTATTAAAGAACTTTGTGCCAGAATTGAATGTAACCTTAGAAAAGTTACAAAGCAACAAGGGGTTTACTATATAGATGATTTAATTATTGATACGTTAAAACATAGAGTTTTTAAAGATAATAAGGAATTAGAATTGAGTACGATTACTTTTGCCTTATTAATGGCTCTGGTAGAAGGACATGGAAGGGTGCTTACCAGAGATTATTTATTAATGTTGATTGAAGATATAACTGGGCATGTAGTGGAAGATAATACGTTAACAGCTCATTTAAAAAGACTAAGACAAATATTAGGAGAATATCAAAATCGAAAATATATTGAAACATTAAGGGGTGTAGGGTATCGATGGAAGATATAAAAAAAGAAAAGAATAATCATGTTTGCTTGATTATTTCAATTGTATTAATGATTGTTGTAGAAATCTATTCTTTTTTGGTAAGTAATATTTTTAATGTATTTATTATTACAAGTATTGTTTTTTATTTTTTGGAACAAAAAAATAAAAAGAAACAAATGAATTATTTAATACAATGTTGTGATGCTATTATTGAACAAAAAGATTTTTCTATCATTGATGGTGAATCTAAAGAAAGTCTATTATCTAATAAATTATATGTGCTTAATAAAAGATATCATCAATCATTAAAAGCTGTTAAAAAAGAACAACTCAAATTAAAAGACTATATTGAAGATATCTCTCATCAACTAAAAACACCGATTACCTCTATTCGCATACAAACAGAGCTTTTACTTGAAGAAAACCAAAATGAAAAACTCTATGCAATAGAACATCAAATAAAGCGAATACAACTTTTAGTCAATGACTTACAAACCATCGCCCTATTAGACTCTCATAATATCCAATATTGTTTTAAAGAATATGATTTAGAAATGCTTATTGATGAAATAGAAGAAGATCTAGACTACCTAAATCCGCAAATTCATTTAAATAAAAATATAAAAGTATTATGTGATGAAAAATGGTTTATAGAAGCATTAGAAAATATTATTAAGAATTGTTTAGAAAAAAATTCTACACCACTTTCTATTTTTGTTTATGAAAATGAAACAACTTTGAAAATGATGATTCAAGATCAAGGAAATGGTTTTAAGAAAAAAGATCTTCCTTTTTTATTTCAAAGATTTTATCGAGGGGAAAATTCAAAAGGCACAGGATTAGGACTTTATATAGCTAAAGAAATAATAGAGGCCCATCATGGTTTTATAAAAGCCTATAATCAACAAGGTGCTTGCTTTGAAATTGTACTTCCTCAAATGAAAATGAAGAAAAAAATCTAATTTCACTTAGTTTTCACGATTGAACTATAAGATAAAGTTAGAGGAGGAAAGAATATGTCACATACGATCAATATGCTCGCAAAAAGAAATATTCAAAAGTATAAAAAGCATTATCTTATTGTTTTAATCGTTCTTTTAATTGTTTCTACTTTTATTTTTTCAAGTTTTTTTATTGTTGATAATCTGTATCAAATGAAAAAGAACTATCATATTTCAACCTATGGTTCTTGGTATACACGAATAGAAAATATTGATGAACAAACTCAAAAAGGAATTGAAATTTACAGCAAAGACTATTTTAAAGATATTATTAAATATGGTTATGTAGATTTTCAAGGAAAATATGATAATTACCAAGTAGGTCATATTGAAAAGAATATTTATTCATTGTGTCGAGTAAAAATTATTAAAGGAAGAAAAATACAAAATGATCAAGAAATTTTAATCAATCAAAAAGTTTCTAAAAAGTATAAACTTTATGATCAAATAGAAATAGAAGGAAAAAATTATACGATTGTTGGTATTATACAAACCGCCAATAAAAACTTACCTGATATTTATACAAACTTAGAGACGTATCAAACAAAAGATTATTATTCGAATATGTCTGTTTTATCAGATAATCATTATATTCAATTTAATGATGGAAATAACTATCAAGAAATAGAAATTCATTATGATTATAATCCTTATGGTTATGATCAAAATGAAATTCATAATCAAGTAGAAAAAGCAACCAATCAGCTCCAACAAACGTTTGAATTTATTATAATTACACTTTTTGTTTTATTCGCTTTAACTTCTACTTCCCTAAAAAAGAGAATGAAAGAAATGGCTCTTTATCGAGGAATAGGAATGACAACAAATCAATTAATGATGATGGTCATGCAAGAAAACATGCTGATTTCTTTTCTTTCTATTTTAATAGGATTGTTAATAGGTGTATGTGTATCTTTAGGTTATCTCTATCTTCAAAGTAAAACCTATCATACATTTATTTATCAAATTTCATTTAAAGAAATATTATTTTTAGTATTGGTATTGATGAGTTGTATTTTTATAACGGTTCTCATTCCCATTTATTCAAGCTCTCAGAATGCTTTGGCAGGTACTTTTGATAGCAAAAAGTTTAATTATATTCAAGTAAGATATAAAAAATTAAAAAAACAAACACTTGCTTCCTTAAGTACGAGAGAGTTATGGGCAAATAAAAGAATGAATATCTGTTTTTATGTATTTGTTTTAATACTTTCTTTATATGGACTTGTTTATTTCTATCAAGGACATCCCATTCAAACAAAAGATCAAAATGAACAAAGTCAGGTAGAACTTATGATGGCAACTCAAAAAGAAGCAAATTTATTTTTAAAAGAATTTTCTCAAAATGACATTATTATTAATCATCATTATATTGATGAAGGAATAACTATGACTTATCGAGAAATTCCTCAATCTGTTTATGAACTTTGCCAACTTTATTATTATCAAAGTGATAAAGATGATTTAAAAGGAAGATTTCCTCAAAAAAGTCATGAAATTGTCGTAGGCAATCATTTTAATCATGTTATTCTTTCAAAAGAACGGTATCCAAATCTTAAAGTTGAAGCGAATCAAGTAACTTTTAAAGGGAAAAAATATCAAGTAGAAAGTTCAACATCTTCTCATGGTAATCAAGGAAATTATTTAGGAGATGACAATTATGAGATTGCTCTTGATGAAGTAAAACTCAATGAAAAAGTGATAATTGCAGGTGAAGAATATACCATTGTTGGAATCAATGAAAATGAATATTATAATGATTCAATGATTTATATGTTTGAAGATGATTTAAAACGATTCAATACAAGTGATGAATATTATTCAGGATATCATTGGTATCCAATAAAAGATGTTATAAAAGTAGAAAAGTTCATGAAAAAACATTATAAAGCAAGAGTTTATGAAATGGTAACAAGTGATGAACTTTCAGTAAGTTTGTTTTCTACATTAAATATTCCTAAACATCTTTTAATACTTGCATTAGCTGTAGGTTTTATTTTAATGATGTTTTTAAATTACAATCATATTGAAAATAATTATCAAGATTATCTTATGTATCATATTATAGGTTTAAGTTATCGAGAAATTAAAATAAAACAAGTATGGAAATCAATAAAAATGTTTTTATATACACTTATTCCTTGTGGTTTTTATGAGTTGATTTTATTAAGAGGAAGTATCGATCATTATTTCCCAATAGCGCAATTAATACTTTTAGTAGGGATTATTTTTCTAGTTTATTTATGTGTTTATAATATTCCTTTATTAATTGTTTTAAAAGCACATCAAAATGAAGAAATAAGAAAGGAAGATGACTAATATGAATGTTATTTTAGAAGCAAAAGATATTGTTAAAACATATGGTTATGAAGATAATAAAATTTATGCAACTAATCATATTGATTTACAAATAGAAGAAGGATCTTTTGTAGCTATTGTTGGAAGAAGTGGAAGTGGAAAAAGTACACTTCTTCATATCTTGGCAGGTTTAGTAAAACCAACAAAAGGAGAAGTTTATTTAGAAGGAAAGTCTCTTTATGAAATGAATGATCATACTTTAACGCGTTTTAGACGAAGAAGAATGGGTTTTGTCTTTCAATTCTTTAATCTTATTTCTACACAAAATGTTTTAGAGAATATAGTTTTACCAATTCATTTAGATGATGGCGAGATTGATGATGATTATTTAAATGAAATTATTAATCTATTAGGTCTAGAAGAAAAGAAGAATTCTTTTATTTATGAACTTTCAGGAGGACAACAACAAAGAGTTGCCCTTGCAAGAGCGCTTGCAAGTAAACCAGCGATTATTTTCGCGGATGAACCTACGGGAAACCTCGATGCTAAAAGTTCTAAAGAAGTTGTTGATTTATTAAAAATCGCCCAAAGAAAATATAATGAAACAGTTATTTTAGTAACTCATGATCAAGAAATTGCCTCTATTGCTGATCGCGTTATTACGATTGAAGACGGAAAAATTATTCAAGATACAAATCATATTTAAATACGTTTATTTGTGGTTTAACTAAAGATAAAAATATCTTTAATATTTTCTTTTTGTTAGAGTAGAGCTATGTAGGAAAGTTATGGATGATTTAACGATTTATGAAACAGAAATAATTGTCATAAAAATGGACGAAGAGTCCATTTTTTTGATAGAATAGAGAAAAGGAGAGAATAATTATGGAAGTAATAATTAATGGTGTAAAAAAAGAAGTTAGCAAAGAAGAAATGAAAGATCGTGTGATTGGATATTATGATGCAGTAGGGATCAAACATTTTTATTTAGAAGTTGATGAAATGGATGATGAAGAATTAAAGGCTTTATATGTAAATTCATTTGCGAGAGAATAATTGTATGAAATTAATTAGGAAAGATCAGGCGATTCATGTAGATAAAACAAACGGCACAGAAGTGGACTATTATTTATTAGATGATGCCGAAATTCATTATAATAAAATCAATCCTCATACTTTACAAGAGTGGCATAGACATCGTCATATTTCAGAAAACATTTTTGTTTTAAAAGGAGAACTTGTTTATCGTTATTTGGATAAAACAAATAAGGAACAATATTTAAAACTAAAACAGGGAAATTTACTTTTGGTTGAAAAAGATATACATACTTTTGAAAATCAAACAGATGAAGTTGTAGAATTTATTGTGTTTCGGTATCTTCCTTCTTATAAAAATCAAAGAGAATTGATTAAAAATGATAAAGAAATGATTGAAAGGTAATACGAAAGTATTACTTTTTTACTAAAATTATAATTTATTAATTAATATTTAGTAAAATATATTGATAAAGTTTACTAAAGTGATAAAATGAGATTGAGAAAGAATGGAGGATAGAAAATGAATCATCAAATTAATCGACTTATTCATTTTGGTTTACAACATCATTTAATTAGTGAAGATGATGAAATTTATGCAGTGAACTTATTATTAGATTTATTTCATTTAGATCATTTTACTAAAGAAGAAATTAATGAAAAATTAGAAGTGGCGACAGATATTTTAGAAGAAATGTTAGATTATGCTTGTCAAGAAGGCCTCATTGAAAATAATATTACAGAACGAGATCTTTTTGATACGCGCATTATGAATTGTTTAATGCCTCGTCCAAGTGAAGTGATTCAAACATTTAAAGAGTATTATAAAGAAGATTCTAAAAAAGCAACAAAGTATTTCTATGATTTATCTATTGCATCGAATTATATTCGAAAAACAAGAACAGATAAAAATATTCGTTTCAAACAATTTTATAAATATGGTGATATTGAAATTACCATTAATTTATCTAAACCAGAAAAAGATCCAAAAGAAATTATGAAGGCAAAGACAATCAAAGCTAGTGGTTATCCAAAATGTCTTTTATGTAAAGAAAATGTGGGCTTTGCAGGAAATTTTAATCATCCCGCAAGACAAAATCATCGTATTATTCCATTAACGTTAAATGGACATCGCTATTACATGCAATATTCACCTTATGTTTATTATAATGAACATTGCATTATTTTTAATGAAAACCATCAACCAATGGTCATTAATGAAAATACGTTTAGATCATTATTTTCATTTGTTAAACAATTTCCACATTATATGCTAGGTTCAAATGCGGATTTACCAATTGTAGGAGGATCTATTTTAACACATGACCACTATCAAGGAGGACATTATAACTTCCCAATAGAAGAAGCAACAGTTGTTAAAGATATTTCTTTAGATAAATATCCTGATTTACAAATCAGTGTTTTAAATTGGCCTTTATCAACCATTCGTGTACGTTCAACAAATGATGAACAAATGATTCGATTTGCCTTAGATACTTTAAATAAATGGATCAATTATTCTCATGAAAAATTGGATATTATCGCTTATAGCCATGAAACAAGACATAATACCATTACTCCAATTGTAAGAAAGAAAAATGGATTGTATGAAATGGATCTTGTTTTAAGAAACAATCGAACAAGTGAAAAATATCCTGATGGTATTTTCCATCCTCATCAAAATTTACATCATATTAAAAAAGAAAATATTGGTTTAATTGAAGTCATGGGACTTGCGGTTTTACCAGCAAGATTAAAAGATGAATTAGAAATTTTAAAAGAATGTTTATTAGGAAATAAGAATATTTTAGAAATTTCAAATATGCAAAAACATGTAGCGTGGTATAATGAATTAAAGAGTCATGATTTTAATGAAGATACAGTGGATCAATTACTTAAAGAAGAATTAACACATAAATTCGTTAATGTATTAGAAGATGCAGGTGTCTTTAAAATGAATGAAGAAGGAAAAGAAGCTTTTATTAAATTTGTAGAAATGGTAGGAGAAAAATAATGAAAAAAGCAAGTTTAGTGATTAAAGAAATTCAAGAAGGAAGTTATAATGATATTTTAAAAGTAGTCTATATTGATGAAAATCGTATTGAAAAACAACCTCAAAGATATGTAGAAGCTATTGAAAAATTTATTTCACTTTATGGAGATCAAGAAATTGAAATCTATAGTACACCAGGAAGAAGTGAAGTGAGCGGAAATCATACGGATCATCAAAATGGTGAAGTTTTAGCGGCAGCTATCAATTTAGACATTATTGCGGTTGTTTCTAAAAATGATGTGGTGAAAGTTTTATCAGATGATTATGATTTAAAACCTATTTCTTTAGATGATTTATCGAAAAATGAAAATGAAGTAGGAACATCTGAAGGACTAATGAGAGGTGTTCTTACTCGTTTTAAAGAATTAGGTTACAAAATTGGTGGATTTAACGGCTATATGACAAGTGATGTTTTACAAGGTTCAGGGTTATCTTCATCAGCAGCCTTTGAAGTCATGATTGGAACTATTCTTTCAGGTCTTTATAATGAAATGAAAGTCGATCCTGTCGTGATTGGACAAGTGGGACAATATAGTGAAAATGTATATTTTGGAAAACCATGTGGTTTAATGGATCAAAGTGCTTGTTCAGTAGGAAGTTTGATTCATATTGATTTTAAGGATAATAGTAAACCTGTTGTTGAAAAAGTAGATGTTGAGTTTTCTTCATTTAAACATAGTTTATGTATCGTAGATGTCCATGCCTCTCATGCAGATTTAACAGATGATTATGCAGCTGTTCCTTATGAAATGAAAAAAGTAGCTCAATTCTTTGGCAAAGAAGTTTTAAGAGAAGTAGATGAAAAAGATTTTTATAATCAATTAGTAGAAGTAAGAAAAGAAGTGGGAGATCGTGCGATTTTAAGAGCAATTCATTTATTTAATGAAAATAAACGTGTGGAAAAAGCAGTATCTTCTTTAAAAAATAATGATTTTGATACGTTTAGACAAGTTATTAAAAATTCAGGAGATTCTTCATATAAATACTTACAAAACGTTTATTCAAATAAATATCCAGATAATCAAGCTGTTTCTTTAGCCCTTGCTTTATCAGAAGGTATTTTAGAAAACCATGGTGTATGTCGTGTTCATGGGGGAGGATTTGCGGGAACAATCCAAGCCTTTGTAGAAGATGAATACGTTGATCATTATAAAGAAGAAATTGAAAAGTATTTTGGTGAAGGTTCTTGTCATGTTTTAAAAGTAAGAAAATTTGGTGGAATGAAGGTACTTTAAGATGATTAAAATTGAGAAAGTAGAAAATAATATTGATTTAATTACAATCAAAAATGATGAATTAGAAGTTGTTGTTTCTAATTATGGATGTACGCTTGTTAAAGTGTTGATGAAAGATCAAGCAGGAAATGTTGATGATGTGGTTTTAGGATATGATGATTTTAAATCTTATCAAACATTAGATGCCTATATTGGGGCGCTTGTTGGAAGAGTAGCTAATCGTATTAAAAAAGGAACTTTTGAATTAAACGGTCAAACTTATCATTTACCAATTAATAATGGACCTAACTCCTTACATGGAGGAATCAAAGGCTTTTCTTATCAAGTGTTTGATTATCAAGTGCTTGATGAAACAAGTGTTGAATTCCATTATGTTTCTAAAGATGGGGAAGAAGGATATCCTGGTGAGTTAGATTTTAAAGCAATTTATTCACTTGAAGGAGATACACTTACCATGCATTATCATGCGACAACTTCGAAAGATACACTTATTAATATTACGAATCATTCGTATTTTAACTTATCTGGCAAAAAAGAAAATGTATATCAACATTTATTAAAAGTTCATTCTGATTGTTTTGCTTGCATTGATCCTGATGGACTTCCTACAGGTGAAATAAAAGATGTCAAAGGAACATCCTTTGATTTCAATGAATTTGCTTATATTGGAGATCGTGTCGATAATGATGATGAACAACTACAACTTGGTAAAGGATTTGATCATCCAATGATCTTTAATACAAAAGAAAACCAAGTTGAATTAGTTCATGAAAAAACAGGAAGAAAATTAACCGTTTCAACGACTTTACCACAAGCACAAATCTATACAGCAAATTATTTAGATGGACGTCTTGGTAAATATGGACAACATTACAATGCCCGTGATGCCATTTGTATTGAAACACAAAATATGCCGGATGCGATTCATCTAGAAGAAAACCCAAGTACGATTTTAAAAGCAGGCGACACTTATGACGAAAAAACATCTTATAAATTTGAAGTGATAAAAAATCTCTAGAGAAAATCTAGAGATTTTTAAATACACGAATTTCTTTCGATTAAAAAACAAGGTAAAAGAATTTTGATTGGTGAAATATTTTCATTATGTTTAAAAGCATCAAAGAGTTGTCTAGCTGCCATAAAGCCCATATCAAATGTTGGCGCAAAGACTGTTGTAAGCGGTGGATCGGTATAATTGGTTGTTTCAATATTATCAAAACCAATAATCGATACCTCCTCTGGTATTTTGATGTCATATTGTTTTAAAGCACGCATGGCACCAATGGCGATAGGATCGCTTGCCGCAAAAATGGCGGAAGGAAGTTTCTTGTTTTTAATAAGTTCATAAGTCATATTAAAACCAGATTCAATTGAAAACGTTTCTTCGCTTATGAAATAATCAATGTTGTATTCTTTACAATAGCGTTCAAAATATTCTTTTCTTTGATCATGATAGAGCTTATCATGAATTATTTCTTTACCACCTAAATAGGCAATAGAAGTATGTTTTTGACTTAAATAAGAAACCACATCTTTAACTGCATTTTTAAAATCAAGTAAAATACAACATTCATGAATAGGATCAATATTCATATCTAAAAAAATAACATTTGAACATATCTTTTTATATGTTTCAATATCTTCTTGACTATATTTTCCAATACAAACTAAACCTTGAATATCTTCTAATTGATTTAAATAATCAACATCTGTTTTAAAAACACGTTTGATAGCAATCTTGTTTTTAAAACAATATTCTTCTACTCCTTGACGAATACTTAAATAATAAGGATCATTGGATTCTTCAATAGGAGATATCCATTGAATGATTCCTAATGTCATCACTGTATCATAGACTTTTTTATTTTTCTTTTTATAACCAAGCTGATTAGCTGCATCAAGGACACGTTGTCTTGTTTCTTTAGGAACAGACAAAGTAGGATCATTATTTAAAATACGCGAAACACTGGCGCTTGATACTTTCGCTAATTCAGCAATATCTTTTATTGTTGCCATAAAAACCTCCAATCTATAGTTATTTTATCATTTAGTAAATTTGAAATCAATATTTACTAAAATATCGTCTTCGTTTACAAAACGTTTATTCAAAGGTAAAATAAGGTGTAAAGAAATGAGGTAGTACAATGAAAATAAATGAATCAAAATATGGCTTTGTCGTTAAAAAAAGGGCAGAAGTCAGTGAACTTAATGCAACAATGTATGAAATGGAACATATAAAAACCCATTTAAAACTTGCTTGGTTAAAACGTGATGAAGAAAATAAAACATTTGGTATTGCGTTTAAAACCTTACCAAGTGATGATAGTGGGGTTTTTCATATTTTAGAACATTCGGTCTTATGTGGTTCTAAAAAATACCCTGTTAAAGAACCTTTTGTAGAATTAATGAAAAGTTCAATGAGCACTTTTTTAAATGCCTTGACTTTTGAAGATAAAACCTTTTATCCTATTTCATCTAGAAATAATCAAGATTTTATGAATCTAACAAAAGTTTATTTAGATGCAGTTTTTAATCCTTTGATTTTAAATAAAAAAGAAATCTTTTTACAAGAAGGCTGGCATATTGAAGCTACAGAAAACCCAACTTATAAAGGGGTTGTTTTAAATGAAATGAAAGGGGCTTTTTCAAGTCCTCGTGAAATTATGATGAATGCGTTGAATCGAGCTTTATTTAAAGACAACTGTTATCAATATGTTTCAGGAGGTGATCCTGAAGCTATTACCGATTTAACCTATGAACAATTTATCCAAACTTATCAAAAATATTATCATCCTTCGAATGCCTTTGTCTTTTTAGATGGAGATGTCCCACTTGATGACGTTTTAGAACTTTTAAATCAAGAATATCTTTCATCAATGGAAGCTAATTTACCAATAGAAGGACCAATTTATCAACAACCTGTTCAAGTTTCTAGACAAGTGGTAGATTATGAAATAGGGGAAGAAGAAAACGCTGAAAATAAATATCGCATGGCATGGGGAAATGTGATTGGAGGTTATCAAGACTATGAAAAAGTTATTGCGATGCAAGTATTAAGTGATGTTTTATGTGGTGATAACCAGGCAGTTTTAAATAAAGTGCTTTTAGAAAAAGGACTTGCTGAAAATGTTTATCTAGCAATTAATGACGGTGAATTACAAAATTGGTGTCAATTAGAAGTTGATCATATAAAAGAAGAAAACTTAGATCAAGTTAAAGAAATTGTTTTTGATACGCTTCAAACATTGATTAAGAAAGGTATTGATCGTCAACAACTTGATGCCACGCTTGCTTATTTAGAATTAAATTTAAAAGAAAGAAACTTTGGGGGATATCCTCAAGGAATTATTTTTGGTTTCCAAGTATTAGAAAGTTGGCTTTATGGAGGCAAACCAGAAGCCCATTTAGAATATGGAAAGATCTTTGATGATTTGAAAAAGAAAGTAAATGAAGGGTATTTTGAAAATCTTATCAAAGAAGTTCTTTTAGAAAATAATCATAGTTGTGAAATTGTTTTAAAACCTTCAAAAGAGTTAGGAAAGATTCGTCGTGAAAAAGAAGAAAAGACATTAACAAATGTTTTAAATTCTATGACAGATGTTCAAAAACAACAATTACAAATAGAACAAAAACAATTAGATGCTTTCCAACAAGCACCAGACACTTTAGAAAACTTAAATACTTTACCAAAATTAAATCTTGAAGATATTGAAGCAAAAGTACAAAATATTCCTTCAAAGTTGATGAATTTAGAAGGATGCAAAGTTTTAAAACATCCAACAGAAACCAATGGTATTTATTATTATGCTCTTTATTTTAATATAGATCATTTAGATTTAAATCAAATCAGTACCTTATCTTTTATTTGTTCCTTATTAGGAAATATCTCTACAATAAAACATAGTGCTAAAGATCTTTCTACAAAGATTCGACTTCTTTGTGGAACAATGAATTATTCTATTAATACATATGAAACAACTAATAAAGATAATCAAGTTTACTTCAAAGCTTCATTTTCTACTTTAGAAGAAAATGAACAAGAAGCTTTACAACTTCTTGTTGAAATCTTACAAGAATCTGTTTTTGATCAAGAAAAAATGATTCATGACATTTTAAAACAACGTATTATTTCATTAAAACAAGTGATTACTATGTCAGGACATAGTTTATCTATGAAAAGAGTTTTAGCGATGGTAAGTTCTTCGGGTGTTATTGATGAATATAGTAGTGGAATTGCTTATTATAAATGGTTAAAAGAATTAGATGATCATTTTGATTTTGTTGCTTTAAAACAAAAATTAGAAAGTGTTTATCAAAATGTTTGTTTCTATAATCGTTTAACTTTATCTTTTACTGGAAATGATGATACAAACTTAGAAAAACAAGCTCTTTATTTAAAAGAAACATTAAAAATCTCTGATGCTTTAGAAAAAGCAATCATAAAACCTTTTTCTATTAAAAAAGAAGGAATTATTATTCCTTCAGATATTGCCTATGCCTCTAAAGGAGGTTATCTATTAGAGACTTCTAAAATAACACCACTTGCTTCAAACATTATTTCTTTAGCGTATTTATGGAATGTAGTAAGAGTACAAGGAGGAGCTTATGGGACTGGTTTAGTATCGCGTGCTTCAGGATTTACATGTTGTTATTCTTATCGTGATCCTAGTGGTCAGGAATCTTTAAAGAAATATGAAAAATGTGGAACATTTTTAAAAGACTATTTAAAGGAAAATCATGATTTAACGGGATTTATCATTGGCACACTTTCAGGATTAATGCCACTTATGATGCCTTATAATATTGGTAAATATGGTGATTTGTATTATTTTAATCAAAAAGATGAAAAAGCAAGACAAGAACAATTAGAAGCTATTTTAAATGTAGATAAGGATGAATTGTTAGAAATTGCGAAAGAAATCGATGAAACTTTAGAAAAAGGTGGAATATGTATTATTGGTGGTAAAAATCAAATAGATCAATGTGATCTTGATGAAGTTATTTCATTATAAAAGAGGTGTTTTCAATGTTAGAGAAATATGATGTTTATTTAAGACCATTTAACTGTCAAAGAACATTGCATATTTATTTACCTAATGATTATTATCAAAGTGATGAAAGATATCCGGTTGTTTATATGTTTGATGGACATAATTTGTTTTTAGATAGTGATGCTACTTATGGTAAATCATGGGGCTTAGCTGATTTTTTAGATCATTATGATAAGAAATTGATTATTGTAGGGATTGAATGTAATCATGAAGGAAATGAAAGATTAAGTGAGTATTGTCCTTATAGCTTAAATAGTCGTTATTTTGGACGTGTTCAAGGAAAAGGTATTCAAACATTAGATTGGCTTGTTTATGAATTAAAACCTATGATTGATCAAAAATATAGAACATATCCTTTTAGAGAATGTACAGCTATTGCAGGAAGTTCTATGGGTGGTTTGATGGCATTTTATGGAGTTATCAAATACAACCAATATATTTCTAAAGCAGCCTGTTTATCACCAGCCTTTGGCTTATGTAAAAAACGTTTAGAAAGAGATCTTCTACAAAATTTAAATCCTGATACACGTATTTATATGTCTTTAGGAACGGAAGAATTTAAAAGACCACAACACTTTATTAAAAATATTCAAGAGTTTAATGATTATATTGTATCTCAAGGTGCAACAAGCTATATCAATATTATTCCTGGAGGTCATCATAATGAAGTTGAGTGGGAAAAACAAAATGAGTTGTATATGAATGTGATGTGGAAATAAGGAGATAAAAAATGAAACCATTTTGGGAAGATGAATATTTAAATAAAGAAAAATCAACATTTGGAAATCCAAGTAAAGAGGTTAAAGAACTTGTTCCGTATTTAAAGAAAGATGCAAAGATACTTGATGTGGGTTGTGGCGATGGAAGACATGCTTTATACCTTGCAAGCTTGGGTTTTCAAGTAGATGCATTTGATTTATCAAAAAATGCGATTGAAAAAATAGATTATTTAAAACAAAAGAATAATTTAAATATTCATACATGGGTATGTGATGTGTTAGATTATCCCTTTAGATATTCCTATGATTTAATCATTGTTCATGGTGTTTTACAATTTATTGATAAAACAAAACAACCACAAGTAATAGAGTTGTTAAAGAAATGGACAAATGTAAATGGATATCATGTTATTGCTTTATTTACAGATGAAGAACCTATTCCAGATGATTTAAAAGATGTTATGGTAGGTGTCTTTAAAAATGAAGAAATTAAAGATTATTATATAAACTGGAAAACCCTAATGTTTGAAAATAAAAAATTTCATGATGAACATGAAAATGGTATTAAGCATCTTCATGCTATGAATAAATTAGTGGTAAAGAAAATAGGTAAGCAAATATGAAAATAAGATGCTTTGAAGAAAATGATATAAAACCTATTTATGAATTATTAAAAAATGAATTAGGGTATGAAGTTGATTATAGTTTGTTTGTTTTAAGAGTACAAGAAATGATTAAAAATAATTATTTGATTAATGTTGCTTGTATAGAAAATAAAGTTGTTGGTTTTATTGGAATAGAAGTAAGTTATGTCTTTGAACTTCCAAAACAAATAATGAGGGTAAATGCTCTTGCTGTTGATAAAAATTATCAAAACAAAGGGATTGGAAAACATCTTATACAAGAGGTTGAAAAATATGCCAAAACAAATAACATGGCTGCAATTACTTTAAATAGTGGAATTTCTAGAAAAACAGCACATATTTTTTATGAAAAACAAGGGTATTCTAAAAAAGGTTATAGCTTTATTAAATATCTAAAATAGGAGTATAAAATGAATATTGAATTATGCGATAAAATCAAAAATCTTTATTTAAAATATCATAAAGAAAAAACATGGAATCATGTAGAGGATGTAGCCAAAGAAGCTAAAAAACTTGTAATTCAATATCATTTAGATATTGAAAAATGTACAATAGCCGCTTTGTTGCATGATATCAGTGCAATCCTTTCACCAGATGATATGTATAAATACGCTAAAGAATTAGGGTATCAAATAGATCCAAATGAAGAAAAATATCATTTCTTATTGCATCAAAGAATTTCTAAAGAAATAGCACGTAACTATTTTCATATTGAAGATGAAGATATTTTATCAGCAATTGAATGTCATACAACTTTGAAAAAAGAAATAAATGATTATAATAAAATTATTTTCTTAGCGGATAAGCTTGCATGGGATCAAGGAGGAATACCGCCTTATTATCAGCAATTAAAAGAAGCAATCAATATTTCTTTAGATAAAGGATGTTATTGGTTTATAAGTTATCAATTTGAAACACATCAACTTCTTATGCCTCATACTTGGTTATTAGAAGCTTATGAAAAATTAAAACAGACAAATGAAGGCAAATAGTGTCGGGAAGAAATCTTTTTTCTTAACTATAATACAAATACAGTAGAGAAAAGGAGAGAAAACATGGATTGGGTAAATGCAATTGAAAAAGCAATTCAATATATTGAAAACCACTTAGTAGAAGATATAACAGTGAAAGATGTTGCAAAATATGTTCATATTTCTGAATTTTATTTTCAAAAAGGATTTGCTATGTTATGTGGATTTACTATTAGTGAATATATTCGTAAAAGAAGATTATCGCTTGCGGGTAATGAAATTGCTGGAAGTGACATAAAAATTATTGATATTGCCATAAAATATGGCTATGATTCGCCAGATAGTTTTACCAAAGCTTTTACACGTTTTCATGGTGTAACACCAACAGTTGCTCGTAAGAAGCATACAACTTTGAAATCCTTTGCTCCACTGAAACTAACAATAGCTTTAGAAGGAGGATATCTTATGGATTACAAGATTGAAAGAAAAAAAGCGTTTAAAGTTATCGCAAATGAAAAAACGTTTGCTTATGAAAATGCTAAAAAAGTCATTCCTGATTTTTGGAAAGAGCATTATCAAACAGGTAAAGGAAAAGTTGTTAGAGGAGTTTATGGAATTAACATTGATAAACAAATGGGGCAAGAAAACTTTGACTATTTAATTGCAGATCCTTATCAAGAACAAGTTATTCCAGAAGGCTTTGTGTTAGAAACTATTCCTGAGTTTGAATGGGCAGTTTTTCCGTGTGTTGGAGCAATGCCTAGAGCCTTGCAAGATGCAAATGTTAAAATATTTACGGAATGGTTACCGGCGTTAAAAGATTATGAATTTGCTGCTGGATATTGTGTAGAATATTATGATGATCCAACAAAATATCTTAAAGGTACATTGGATGAAAATTATTATTGTGAAATATGGATTCCGATTAAAAAAAGATAAAAGAAATCTCTAATAGAGTTATTTTCTATTAGAGATTTTTATTTGATAAGATATCCATTAAAAATGGAACAACTTTTTCATCAAACATTTCATCTAGAGAAGAAATAAGACGGTATTCACTATGTTCTTCAGGATCTAATTGAATTACATAATCATTTGTATTTTTTAAAGTACAAATATAAACAAGTCGAGTAAACATCGTATTTTTACCTTTATCAAAATTACTATCTTCATGAATGATTTGTTTTACTTCAACATCTAAATTAACTTCTTCTTTGGCTTCTCTAATTAAAGCTTCTACAGGTGTTTCAAAGTCTTCTACGGAGCCTCCAGGAATATCCCAATATTCAGGATATACATTTGGTTTTCCTCTTTTGATAATACTTCTTTTAATGACAAGATATTTATCATTGATTTTCATTAAACCGTGTACAATAAGTTTGTTTTGAAATTCTTTCATCTGGTTTTCCTCCTTATGGGTAAGTTTTATTATAAATCTGTTTTCAATAAAAATGCAATGAGAAAAATATGATATAATAAAATCAATAAAGATTAGAGGAAATGTGTATGGATAAAAATAAAAAATGGATTGATTATATTATTGAATTACAAAGTTTAGCACATGCCGGACTTACTTATGGAAAAGATGTTTATAATCAAGAACGCTATGAACTTATTCGCCAACTTTCCGCTATGATGGCAGATATTTCAAATAAACCAGTAGAACAAGTAGAAGGGCTTTTTTGTAATGAAGTAGGGTATCAAACACCCAAAATTGATACACGTGCTGCTATTTTTAAAGAAGATAAAATCTTACTTGTACAAGAGAAAAATGGAACATGGTCATTACCTGGTGGTTGGTGTGATGTCAATGTCTCAGTTATGGAAAATACGATAAAGGAAGTAAAAGAAGAAGCAGGACTTGATGTTGTTGTTAAAAATGTCATTGCAATTCAAGATAGAGAAAAACATAATCAACCAATCTATGCTTATAAAGTATGTAAAATATTTATGCTTTGTGAAGTAGAAGGTGGTGTTTTTAAAGAAAATAGTGAAACAATAGGTTTTGATTATTTTACAAAAGACAAACTTTCATTACTTGCTACAGAAAAGAATAATGAAGAACAAATTCAAATGTGTTTTGATGCTTATAAGGCAGGAGAAAAATGGAAAACATATTTTAATTAAGGAGGCATATTTATGGAATTTTTTACGAAGAAAAAACAAACACTATCATTTCCTTTTGATGATCAACAAAATACAGCATGCTTTGTATGCTGTCATGTTTTAGAAGGACAACCTATTTTATATGTAAGCCATGATAAGGATGATGGTATGTGGCAATTTTTATGTGGAAGCAATCACGATATGGAAGATGCAAGAATTGTTTTTTTATTTGAAGCTTATAATATTGATAACTCTATTGGCTTATTAAAAGATATGCCACGAGGTTATTATGCAATAAGAGAAAATGTAGAAAGTGATTGGATTGTTAAGAAATAATAATGATGGAGGTGTTATCTATGACAATAAAGTTTAGAGGTTATTTAAAAAATAATAATCAGTTAAAAAGCGTTGATGAATCACGATTGGAGAAAATGGCTATTGGATGGATTGACTATCTATTTGTTTTTTTGATTATTTTATATCCTTTAACAAAAAGCTTAAAATTATTAATTTCTAAATATAATGGAAAAATTTTAAATGTATTTTTAATAGATATATTGGGTTTTATTATTGTAATTTTATTAATGATTGTCCATGAATACTTTCATGCAATAACTTTTTCTAAAAAAGAAGATATTTATATTTGGTTTCAGGGGTTTGGAATGATAACACATTGTACAGAAATAAAGAATGTAAAAGAGTATCTTTATACTTTATTGTTACCTAATTTACTTATTACATTGCCATTATCGATTTTTGTAATATTTGTAAAACTATCAAATCCATTGATTTTAAAAATGATAGGATTAGTTTCAAGTATTATAATTTTAGGAGCAATTAATGATCTTGCTACTATAGTTTATATAATTAGAAATAGGAAGCAGATAGAGTATTTACAATTAAGTGGTAAATACATGTATTATAAGAAAGCATATAGAGGAAAGGTAGAAAAATGAAAAAAAGATATTATTTTATTATTATTTTAGTTATTTTGATTCCTATTTTGATCGTTACGTCTTTAATAAAAGATTCTAATCAAAAACCAGCTATTAAAATTAAAGATAATGAAATCATTACATCTGTACCTAATTGCAGTGAACCAACAATTAAAATAGATAAAATACGAAATATTAAATTATTGGATAATGTTGAAATTGGAAATAAACAAGTAGGTTATAAAGAAGATAAGTGCTATGCAGGTTATTTTGATACACAATTTGGAACATGTTTTATTTATATAAATCCAAATATTCATTCATATATTTATTTTGAAACTAAAGATGACAATTGTTTGATTAATTATGAAAATGAAGAAAAAACGAAGGAATTGTATGAAACTATAAAAAATATTTAACACGAAGGGAATTTGAGATATATGAAAAATAAAGATGTACAAGAAATAGCAAAAATGACAATATAATATGAAAAATAAATTATCAAACCCGGTATGTCCCTTATTGATTTAAGAAATAGTTTAGAAAAGAAAATGCTTGAGTTGGGCGCAGATTCTTTTTTGATACTGGGATGTAGGAGCATTTATTTTTTCAGGAGATGAAACAAATGTTTCAATATCAGGTAAACATTATGTAACTGCAAATAAAACTATACAAAATAATGATATTATTACGATTGATTTATCACCTCAAAATAATAATGTTTGGGGAGACTATGCAAGAACAATTATTATTGAAAATGGGATAGTTGTTGATTGTGTATGAAATATTGAAAATGAAGAATGGAAAAAAGGATTACAAATGGAAGATAGACTTCATCAAGAATTATTGAAATATGTTACTGTTGAAACAACCTTTGAAGATCTTTATTTTCATATGAATCACTTGATAAAGGAATATGGGTTTATAAATTTAGATTTTTTAGGAAATTTAGGACATTCTATTGTAAATAGAAGTGAAGATAGAATTTATATTGAAAAGGGAAATAAAACAAAATTAATAGATGTAAATTATTTTACGTTTGAACCACATATAAGTGTTTTAAATTCTAAATATGGTTATAAAAAAGAAAATATTTATTATTTTGTTGAAGAAAAATTAATTGAATTGTAAATTTACGTTTACTAAAAAGGATAGATATTATTTATATTTTTCCTTGTGGGACTAATAAGAATTCATGATTATTTAAAATCAAAAAATATACTTTTTTTTATGAAGTCATTCAATGAAGTAACCTCTTGATCATTAAATCATACCTGTTGAACAAGTTGAATTTACTCTAAAAAACCTCTTTTATATAATGAAATTACATTATTAAAGGAGGTTTTATTTATGTTGAACTTGAATAATATTACAAAAAGATATGGTGAAAAAGTTATCTTTGAAAATATGAATATTCAATTTAATAATACTAATGAAATTAATGGAATTATAGGAAAAAGTGGAAGTGGTAAATCTACATTGTTTAATATTCTTTTTGGTTTAGATACAGATTATGAAGGAACATATAAAATTGAAAATAAAGATGTTAAATCTTTTAATAATAATCAATGGGATAAAATAAGAAAAGAGGATATTCATATTGTTTTTCAAGATTTTAAATTAATTGATAATTTTACAGTATTAGAAAATTTATTACTTACTCTTAATTGTAAAGAGGATATAGCAAGAAGTGCATTAAAAAAACTAGATATTTTAAAATTAGAAAATACAAAAGTAAAAAATATAAGTGGTGGTGAAAAACAACGACTTGCACTTGCAAGAGCAATTATAGGAAATCCTAAAGTATTATTATTAGATGAACCAACTGGAAATTTGGATGATGTACATGCAAATATGATTATGGAGTGTATACAGTCATTAAAAAATGAACGTATGATGATTTTTATTGTAACGCATGATCATCGCATTATTGATTATTGTGATAATATTTATATTTTAGAAAATCATAATATTCATTTGAAAAAGAAAATAACTCAATCTAATGATAGTTTATTAGAAAACAAAATGGATATTTATTCTAAAAAGAAAAGCAATTGGCGATATGTATTTAAATCTATTCAAAGAAACATAAAGGATCTAGTTGTTAATTATATTCCAGTTTCTATTATTTTTATGTTATTTATTACCATTTTTTTATTTCTTTACAGTATTTCTATTAATGATCTTTATGAATTTTATTCAGGGATTGATAATAAAACAATTTATGTATCAACAACGCATTATACAAAAAAATACTTAAATGAATGTTCAAAAAATAATTATGTTATTATTTCAAATGATGGTAAAAGAATTAGTTTTTCAAACAAAGATTTAGAAGATGTAAAAAATATTTCAGGAGTTAAAGAGGCTAAATTATATAACGGTAATGTCGAAACAAGTAACGATAGTAAAGGAAACGGACTTAATCTTATTTTAGATAAGAATTCATTTTCAAATAAAATTAAAAAAACCAAAAGCTATATGCATTTTCCAGATAAAATTCAAATGGAATTTAAAACATTGACGGTTCCTTATCCTTATATCAAACATTATAATCCAAAGCGTGTAGAACTTCTTTATGGGAATTATCCAATAAAAAATGAAATTCTAGTTCCTGATTTTCTTGCTTATAATTATCTGAAAAATGAAAAGATAAATACACTTGTTGGTCAATCAATTGAATTACCAATTATTAACGAAAAAAGAAATCAAGAAAATCAAAAATACAAAGTGTCAGGTATTTATAAAACGAATTATGAAAATAATCTTGGATTAACAGAATATATTTATACAAGTTATCAAAATTATGATTTCCTAGAACTTTTTCAAACACAAGAAAGCTACAATAACCAAGTAAATGATTTTAACCAAGAAAATAGAACACATGATATTAATAAAACAGTTTTTAAAGATTATAATTCTTATTTAGAAGCAGTAGGAACAGGACTTGATGACATGGTGATTGTTTGTAAAGAAACAAGGGATATAAAGAATGTAACAAAGCAATTAAATAAATTGTTTCCGCATCTTCGTTTAATGTCACAATATGAATTCAAAAACGGTGAGTTTAGAGATTCATATATTCAAACTGTCTTAATTAATGTTGGAATTATGATTCTAGTTGTAGGTATATTAGGTATTATTATTTTGTTTTTAAATAAGGGATATATTAGAAAGCGTAATAAAGAACTTGCTATTTTATATGCTTTAGGTAGAAGCAAAAAAGATGTGATAGTTATTATTCTATTAGAACATTTATTGATTTCAACAATTTCTTTTATTATTGGATATCTTTGTTTATGGATGATAAGAATGGCTTATTTGAAATATATTTCAACATTCAATTTTTTATCATTGATGTTTAATGGAAATGTTATTTTCTATATTTATTTATATGTTATTTTAATGACTTTTATCTCTGTTATTTTTTCTATTCATGGTATTAATAGAAAAAAACTCAATGAGTATTTAAAATAGTCTACAAACATCTAGAGTTATAAAACAACGCTAGATGTTTTTGTATTGTACACATAAAAGATCCCTTATATAATAAGGGTTAAGAGGATAAATTATGAAATTGAAAAACAAATTATTTATTATATTCATTATGACTCTATTGATTTTCTTTTTAAGAATCATTAATGTATTACAGTATGAAAATGAACTAGCCAATCCATTTGTAATGGCAAGCATGATTGCTTTTTTTAGTTTTATTACTATTTCCATTCAAGAAAACATAGATCATAATTATCAACAACAAAAAGTCTATTATCAAAATTTGAATATTTTAAAATACATATTATCTATTTTGGTCATTGTTTTACATTTAAGACCATTTCTTCATTATTCCAATGAATTAGACTTGGCTTTTAATAATATTGTATCAAGGATCTGTGTTCCTATGTTTTTTATTATCACAGGTTATTTTGTGGCAAAAAAGGAAAAAGAGAAAAGTCATTATATTGATACTTACATCAAACGTACAATACCGCTTTATTTAACATGGAGCTTGATCTATTTACCTGTTATTTTAATGACAGCTATTCAATATTTACCAACAATTAATGAATATCTAGTAAAAATAAATGTTCCTATACTATTGCTTATTTTGTTAGTGATTGTATTATTGCCGATTCTATTGATTATTACGTTATGTTATAGTGGTGTATATTATCATTTATGGTATTTTCCAGCCATGATGTTATCTTTATTTGTACTAAAAAAATGGAAAGAAAAATATAAATTAAATTATTTATTCATCATTTCTTTCTTTTTATTGTTGTTTGGAGCGACGGAGACGTATTATGGTGTGTTACCACTATCAATTAAAGAACTCGTTACATATTATTATAATATCTTTTTTACAACACGTAACTTTTTATTTTTTGGATTGTTTTATGTTGTACTGGGATACAAAATGGGTTCAAAAGAGAAAACGTATACAAAGAATTGTTTTGTTAAATTAATTATATCTTGTTTTTTCTTGGCCTTTGAAGCTATTATCTTACATGATTTTCATAGATTAGATAGTAATATATTGCTTTCGTGTATACCAGTTACTTATTATTTGTTTATTTCTACAATTTATATAACAAATCATATAAATTTAAAAATAAAATGGAATCAGTATTCTAAATATTATTATTTGTTTCATCCTATGATTATTTTTATTGTTTCATTGATTTTTAAGGGAGTTAACCAATTTCCAATATTAAATATAAGTATTGTTTTAATGCTGACACATATTTTATCATTAGTAATGATAAAATATAATCAGAAAAAGTATGTAAGTAAAAAGTAGTCAAATTTGATTGACTACTTTTTCAATGCAAGAAAGATACTAGTATATTTTGAATTTATACTTTTTATTTTTAATGAAAAGGAAGACCTTTTTAAAATATGATTTAAAACATTTTGAATGCTTTCTTCATCAAGCTTTGAACAAGGAAATACAACCTTCAATAAAGAATATTCTTGATTTTGTTTAGCGTTAACAAGAATGTATTTATTTTGTGTTTGGTTGTTTATACAATTTTTAATTGATAAATCTAATAAGTATTCAAAGAGTTCAAATTGTACTTGTAAGTCTAATATATCAAAATTTGTTTCAACGGTTGTTTTAATATCAATGTTATTTTCAATGAGCGTATGAAGATGATTGTTGATGACATAATTTAAAATGATGGAATTACTATAAATAGCATTGAATTCTTTGAAAGTTTTATGAGTTAGATGCTCTAAAGTTTCTTTTGCTTCTAAATAGTTGTCATTGTTAAGTTGAGTATTAAGTACATTACATGTATGAAGCAAGTCATGTAAAAAATTAAAATTATATTTATAATGTTGTTCTAGTAATTGGTAATTTGAATTCATTATTTTTTCTTTTTGTAATGCATAGAGATAGTTGATAAGAAGTAAAGACATCACAAAAAATAATAGGTTTAATAATGTTAAGGAAATAAAATAAATGATTTCATCAAATGTTATAGAGCCTATAAATTTATAATTAATATCAGCAGATAAATAAATCGTAATTAAAGGAAAAATAAAAATGAAATAGGTATATTTTGACAAATAGATTTGTTTTATGCGTTTTATAATAAAAATATAAGAATGAATGAACAAAGCAATAAATAAAACAAATAAGATAATTTCAATAATAACAAGTGTTGTAACTGTTGAATGATACAAAGTAAAACAATAGGTTATAAGAATTTCTAATAGTATTTGAATGATATAATAGGGAATAATCATAATCAATTTTTGAATACATTGGCCTTTATATAAAATAAAAATAGAGAGGATATACAGTATCAAAATAAAAAAATAGTTAAGATTATAAGTAATAAAAATTAGTAAAATGACTACTAAGATTGAAAATGTTAAAGTTTTATTTTTGCTATACCTCGCATTAAAAAAAGAATTTGTTAAAGCTATTAGTATTAAAAAAGAAAGAATATTAAAAATTATCATAATGTATCTTGTAAAAAATCTAGATATTTTGTTTCAAATTCTTTTTTATAATGTCTCGATAGTGGAACTATATCATCATTGATCATTTTTAAATCGTTTTTGTATAACGCCACAACATATTCTAAATTAACTAAAAATGCCTTATAGGAATAAGCAAAAGCAAGAGAATTAAGTTTTTCATACCAATATTTTAATGTACAATTAGTATCTATTTTTTTACCATTTATTTGATGAATTACTGATTTTCTATTAATGAATTCAATATAAATAATATCTTTAACATAGATTTTGTAATTACATATATTTTTATCGAAAAAGTAAATATTATCTTTATTGTATTTGTTTATGACAAAATCTATTTCAATATTAAATTCTTGTTGATTGATAGGTTTGATAAAATATCGATCAGCATTAATTTTGTAACCATCAATAGCGTATTTAGCGTAGTTTGTTGTAATCATGATGCGACAATCATGATTACTTTTCTTTAATTCCATCCCTAAATCAATACCATTATCTTCATCTAATTCTATATCTAAAAAGAGTAGATTATATTGTTGAATTGTTTTTAATAACTCTTCTTTGTTTTTACATCTATGAATATGATAATCAATTTTCTCTTTTGTAAAATAGTTTTTTATACAAGAAGTTAGATGATTGAAATCATCATCATTATTTTCAAAAATAAGAATATTCATAAAGAAACCCTCCTTTTAATTATTTTAACAAATAAAAAAATGAATAGATAGATGTAGAAAAATATAACTTTAAATATTTTCAAACATTACAACTATAAATATATGATATAATTTTGTTAAGTTAGGGAGATGATTCAAATGAAAATAATTGCATTTACAGGAGCAGGAATATCAAAACAAAGTAATATTCCAACATTTATGGAAAGACCAGATGTAAGGGAAAAATTATTTAGAAGTTATGCCAACAGTCATCATGAAGAATATAATGAGGTAATCAAACAACTTAAAGCCAATATGAATGGAGCAAAACCCAATGATGCACATATTGCTTTGAGTGAATATCATGTACCAATTATTACTATGAATATTGATGGATTGCATAAATTAGCTGGAAGTGATGCTTTAGAGTTGCATGGTGGTTTACCTGAAGATGATGAAATGGATATTGCTTATTCTTTGTATAATAAGCCAGTTCTATATGGTGATCCAGCACCAAATTATCAAAAGGCTTATGAAATGGTTTATACATTAAATCCAGGAGATGTTTTTTTAGTAGTAGGATGTTCATTTCATACAGGAATATCTGTTGATTTAAGAGAAGTTGCGAAAGCTAGAGGAGCAAGTGTTATCGAAATACAAGAAGATGCTGCTCATAATGTAAGAAAAGTATTAGAAGAATTATTAAATAATAATTAACTTTTAATGTAGAATAAAAGGAATGGAGGAAATTATTGATATGCAAATACCGTTATTGTTGTGTGCGATTTTATTAATAGTTATTTCTATTCCTTTATATTTTGGAAAAGGTTCAAATATGATTGCTGGATATAATGATTTGAGCCAAGTTGATAAAGAAAAAATAAATAGGTTGAGATTATGCAGGGTGTTGGCAATAACAATTGATATAACTGCTATCATTTTAATATTAGGTGCGTATTCTATTATTAGTATAAATGATACAATGATTTTAGGTGTTATCCTACTAATTGTAGGAGTTTTATTGAGCAATGTTGTTTCCAAAAATAAGTGAATCAATTGCTATAAAAAATATTAGAAGAATTAATGAAAGGAAGATTAATTAATGAACTCAATTTTAATTAAACCACATCATTTTATTGATATTATTAAATTATATGGATCTGGGATAGATAGATTTGTTCCTGATGAAAAAATGGGACATGATTTTTATAAGGTTGCTAATGAAATTATTGATAATCCATCTGTTGATTTAAAATTAACAATTGATGGAGATGACATTTGTAAACCTTGTAAAAAATATCATGAACAATGTATAGATCCATTAACACATATACAAGGATATACAAGTAAAGATGTTTATAATAAAACTTTAGATAAAAGAATTATAAAATTATATAACTTAAATGATGAATATTATACGGCAAAACAATTATGCTCTATAATTCAAAATAATAAAGAATATATCTTTGAAGTCTGGGATGAAGAAGATAATGAGGTAACACAAAAAAGATATGAATTATTTTTGCAAGGGGCTCATAAATTTTTAGATAACATTTAAAGAAGAGGTGATAGAATTGTCAAAAAAGGAAAAAGCTTATTTTCATTTACCAGGATTATTTGAATTTTATGAATTATATAAAGTCTTTTTACCATTATTCTATCATCATCGTGAATATTTTTATGATTGGTGTGAAATAGGTTCTATTTATGGAAGTCCTGAAGATTGCTTATGGGGTGGAGGACGTCTTGGTGAAGGAAATCAAAATCCTTATGAAGTTCTTTCACTTATGAATCAATATCATATTTCTTCGCGACTTACTTTCAGTAATTCATTACTTCAAGAAAAACATCTTCAAGATAAAAGATGTAATGATCTTTGTGCTTTATTTGAAAAAAGTGAGATTCAAAGTGGGATTATCATTCATTCTGATTTGTTACTAGAATATTTAAAAAAGAAATTTCCACGTTTTTATTTTGTTTCTTCAACAACGAAAGTTCTTACAAAATTTGAACAATTAGTAGATGAATTAAAGAGAGATGACTTTTTATATGTTGTTCCTGATTTTCGTTTAAATAAAGTTCAACAATTAGAAAATCTTTTACAAAAAGATAAGGATAAAATTGAATTTTTATGTAATGAATGCTGTTTTATAGGATGTCTTGAACGAAAGAAATGTTATGAAACGGTTAGCCGTCAAAATCTAGGAGAAGATTGTTTAGATCATGTATGCAAGGCACCAGATTCTCATGAGGGGTATCGTTTTTCTAAAGCTATGCAAAATTCGAGTTTTATCAGTGTTGAAGATATTCAAAATAATTATCTACCAAAAGGCTTTTCTCAATTTAAAATAGAAGGTAGAAGTTTAGGGAGTGCTTTAGTGTTAGAATTTTTACTTTATTATATGGTAAAACCTGAATATCAAATACATGTAAGAGAAGCTATTTATTTAGATAATATGTTAGATTTGTTTTAAAAAATAAGAAGGATAAAACATGTAAAGTGTATAAATTATTAAAGAAATAAAAAGGAGAACATATATGAAAATAGAATATAAAGAAGGTCTTATTGTTTTAAAAGATCAGGATGAAGAAGTCGGTTATATTAAATATGTTAGAAAAGAAGAAAATGTGATTGATGTTATTTCAACAGTTGTTCATGAAAAATATCAAGGTCAAGGGATGGCAGGAAAGCTTTTTGATGCTTTGATGGGCTATGTAAAAGACAATTCTTTGAAAATAATTCCATCTTGTAGTTATATTGAAAAGAAGTTGATAAAACTACCAAATTCTAGTGATTTTTTGCATAAATAGGGCAAAAAAGGATATTATACGCAAAAAATTAATATTTATGCTTAAAAATAACAATATTTTCTTGCAATTAGGAAAGATTCTCTATATAATACTTTTGTAAATTAAGAGTCAAAGGGGGGAATCATCATGGCAAAAACTGTAGTAAGAGAAAACGAATCTTTAGATGACGCTTTACGTCGTTTTAAAAGACAAGTATCTAGAACAGGTACCCTTGCTGAAGCTCGTAAAAGAGAATTCTATGTTAAACCAGGATTAAAAAGAAAATTAAAATCTGAAGCAGCAAGAAAAAATAATAAAAAAAGATAATAAAAATACAGCCTTCTTGGCTGTTTTTTTATGCCGTTTTTTCATTGAAAAAATAAGTATCATTTAGTATACTTTATATGATAAAAATAAAGATGTTTTTAATCGAAAAAGGGAGAAACTATGAAAACTGTATTAAAAAATGGAAATGTTTTTTACCAAAATAAAATTCAAAAATTAGATGTAGAAATTGATGGTGAAACAATTAGTCAAATAGGTCATGATTTAGATGGTGAAAATATAATTGATTGTACGGATCTTTTAGTAACACCAGGTTTTGTTGATCTTCATGTTCATTTACGTGAACCAGGATTTGAACATAAAGGAACTATTAAAACAGAAACTTTATCTGCTAAATATGGAGGATATACGCATATTGTAGCGATGGCTAATACAAATCCATGTATGGATGATAAAGAAACTATTGAAGATTTTATTCAAAGAGTTCAAAAAGATAGCTCTATTCATACATATACTTATAGTGCTATTACGAAAGATTTAAAAGGACAAGAGCTTGTTGATTTTAAAGAAAATAATGCTTTTGATATTGTACAGGGATTTTCTGATGATGGAAAAGGTGTTCAAAGTAAAGAAATGATGGCAAAAGCCATGAAAGAAGCAAAAGCAATCAATAGTATTATTGTTGCTCATTGTGAAGATGAAGGAGAACTTGAAAAAGGAGCATGTATTAACTTAGGACGTGTTTCTAAAGAAAATGGTCTTGTAGGAATCAATAATGCTTCAGAATATAATCATGCTTTACGTGATTTACAATTATCTAAAGAAATTGGTAATCGTTATCATATTTGTCATATTTCTACTAAAGAAACTGTGGCAGGATTAAGAGAATATCGAAAACAAGGACTTCCTGTTTCAGGAGAAGCTTGTCCACATCATTTGATTTTAACAGATGAAAATATTAAAAACTTAAATCCAAATTATAAAATGAATCCACCACTTCGAAGTAAAGAAGATTTAGATGCTTTAATTGAAGGACTTAAAGATGGAACAGTGACATGTATCTCAACAGATCATGCACCTCATAGTGATGAAGAAAAATTAAAACCAATTGATCAAGCACCATTTGGTATTATTGGTAATCAACATGCTTTTAGTCTTGTTTATACATATTTAGTTAAGAAGAATTTGTTAGATTTAGAAACTGTTTTAAAATGTATGACAGTCAATCCAAGTCAAGTAATTGGATTGGATCATGATATTGCTGTTGGTAAAAAAGCTAATATTGCTATCATTGATTTAAATGAAGAATATACGATTACGAGAGATAATATTTATTCAAAAGCAAAAAACACACCATTTTTAGATACAAAATGTTTTGGTTTAGTGAAGTATCATATTTTAGATGGAAAAATAGAAAAATTATAGGAGGAATTTATGAACTATCAAGGGTTAATGGAAATTACAAAAATTGAAAACATTGCAGATGATGTTTATGAAATGACTTTAAAAGGAGAAGGGGCTAAATATATTAGTCAACCTGGTCAATTTATAAACATTAAGATCAATGAAAGTTTACAACCTTATCTTAGAAGACCAATGTCTATTTCTGATTATGATGAAAATACAATTGTGATTGTTTTTAAAGTTGTTGGTCAAGGAACAGAAATTTTAAAGAATAAACAAATTGGAGATCAATTGGATTGTTTAATTGGTTTAGGAAATGGTTTTACTGTTCAAGAAGGAAAAGCTTTACTTATTGGTGGAGGACTTGGAACACCACCTCTTTATAACTTAGGTAAAAAATTAAAAGAAAAAGGTGTAGAAGTCACAACCGTTTTAGGATTTTCTTCTAAAAAAGATGTTTTCTATATTGATAAATTCCAAGAATTTGGAGATGTATTAATTGCGACAATGGATGGTTCTTTAGGTGTTAAAGGAACAGTTATTGATGTTATTAAAAAAGCTAATTTAACATTTGATCATTATTATACATGTGGACCTGAACCAATGTTAGATGCGCTTGCTTTAAATTATCCAGAAAACGGACAACTTTCTTTTGAAGCAAGAATGGGATGTGGTTTTGGAGCTTGTATGGGATGTTCATGTAAAGTGAAAACAAAACCTTATAAACGTATTTGTGTAGAAGGACCAATTTTATTAAGTGAGGAGGTTATTGTAAATGGTTAATTTAAAAGTTAAACTTCCAGGTTTGGAAATGAAAAATCCAGTGATTCCAGCATCAGGAACTTTTGGATTTGGATATGAATTTACAAGATTCTATGATATTAATGTTTTAGGAAGTATCATGATTAAAGGAACAACGCTTGAACCACGTTATGGAAATCCTTTACCACGTATTGCGGAAGGGCCAAGTGGAATGCTTAATGCAATTGGACTCCAAAATCCCGGTGTTGATGCCGTCATGTCACATGAACTAGAAGAACTACGTAAGTGTTATAATGATAAAGTCATTGCGAATATCGGTGGAAGCTGTGTTGATGATTATGTTGAAACTGCAAAACGTATTTCAACACATGATATGGTAGGAGCGTTAGAACTTAATATTTCTTGTCCAAATGTTCATAGTGGAGGTATTCAATTTGGAACAAATCCACAAATGGCTGCGGATGTTACACGTAAAGTAAAAGCCGTTTCTCAAAAACCGGTTTATGTTAAACTTTCTCCTAATGTAACAGATATCGTTGAAATGGCAAAGGCTGTAGAAGAAGCTGGAGCTGATGGAATTACAATGATCAATACTTTAGTAGGTATGCGTTTTAATATCAAAACTGGAAAACCGATTATCGCTAATGGAACAGGTGGTTATTCAGGACCAGCTATTTTCCCAGTAGCTTTACGTATGGTTCATCAAGTAAGTAAAGCTGTTAAGATTCCAGTAATTGGTATGGGTGGTATTTCAAGTGCCCATGATGTTATTGAAATGATGGTTGCAGGCGCAAGCGCTGTGGCGATTGGTTGTCAAAACCTTGTTGATCCATATGCTTGTTATAAAATTATTCAAGATTTACCAAAAGAACTTGAAAAGCTTGGTGTTGAAGATATTAATGATATTGTTGGATTATCACATCAATAAAAAGAGAAATGAAAGATTTCTCTTTTTCTATCATTATCCATGTAATATAATAAGATAAATAGGGGTGAAATAAATGGATTTAGATACATTGTTAAATAAAAATCAAAAAGAAGCAGCAACGTATTTAGATAGTCACTTAAGAATTATTGCGGGGGCAGGTTCTGGAAAAACAAGAGTTGTGACTTATCGTATTGCACATTTAATACAGGATGTAGGAATTGATCCTCGTTCTATTTTGGCAATTACTTTTACCAATAAAGCTGCTAACGAGATGAAAGAAAGAGTGAATGAAGTTGTAGGTATTCATGGAAGTGGAACACTTATTTGTACGATTCATTCTTTATGTGTGAGATTTTTAAGACAACATATTAATGTTTTAAATTATCCAAGTAATTTTACAATTATGGATGAAGAAGATCAAAAAGCACTTATTAAAAAGCTTTATACACAATTAGAAATAGATGCAAAAGTTATTTCTATTAAAAGTATGATCAATACAATTTCTTCATATAAAACAGCAAGAGTTTCTCCACAAAGAGCTATTGAATTAGCTGGACAATTTTCAGGAGAACTCAAAAAAGCAAAAGTCTATGAAGCCTATGAAAACTATAAAGAAGATCATTTCTTATTAGATTTTGATGATTTATTATTAAAAGCAGTTTATATTTTGGATAATTATTCAGATATATTAGAAAAATGGCAAAGAAAATTCCAATATATTCATGTAGATGAATTCCAAGATGTAGGTGAAATTGAATATCATTTAGTTCAATTATTATCAAAATATGCCATTGTTTGTGTCGTTGGAGATCCTGATCAAACAATTTATAGCTTTAGAGGAGCAGATGTTCATTTTATTTTAGATTTTGATAAAGATTTCAAACCTAATAAAACAATTATTCTTGATCAAAACTATCGTTCAACTGGAAATATATTAAAAGTATCAAATAATTTAATTCGTAAAAATAGTCAACGTTTAGAAAAGAATCTTTTTACAAAGCAAACAGGTGGAGAAGATGTGATTCACCATGTCGCTAAAAGTGAAGAAGAGGAAGCTAATTGGATTGCTAATAAAATCGAAGATATTGTAAATAATCAAGATGGGGTTAATTATCGTGATATTGCAATTTTATATCGTGCAAACTATTTATCACGTACGATTGAACAAGTATTGATTCGTAAAGGAATTGATTATCGTATTTTTGGGGGGTTAAAATTCTTTAATCGTAAAGAAGTTAAAGATGCTTTAAGCTATTTAAGACTTGTTTGTAATCAAGAAGATTTAGCGTTTGAAAGAATTATTAATACACCAGCTAGAGGTATTGGTAAAAAAACATTAGAAAATATTCAATTAGTAGCACTTAATCATCAAATTTCACTTTATGATGCTTTAACGCTTCATAGTGATGAAATTAGACTATCTAATAAATCTAAAAAAGAAGTGCGAATTTTAGTTGAAGCAATTGAAAAAGCAAGACGTTCAACTTTACCATTACATGAAATGTTTGAACAATTAATGATTGATGTAGGCTACATCGATATGTTAAAAAATGATTTAGAAGATAATCGAATTGATAATATTCATGAATTACAACGTTCAATTTATGATTTTCAAGTTTCTCATGAAGATGCACCAACATTAGAAAATTATTTACAAGATATTTCTTTATATACAGATAATGATTCTATTGATCAAGGGCAATATGTTTCTTTAATGTCTATTCATATGGCTAAAGGTCTAGAATTTGATTATGTCTTTGTTTTAGGCTTATCTGAAGGAATTTTCCCAAGCTTTAGAAGTTTAGCTGAAGATGGAGATGATGGTCTTGAAGAAGAAAGAAGACTCGCATATGTAGCCTTTACAAGAGCGAGAAAACAGCTTTTCTTAACAGATAGTGAAGGATTTAGTTTTGTAACAGATTCACCTAAAATTTCTAGTCGTTTCATTGATGAAGTAGGAAATGAAGGAATTATTCATAGCGGAAGTAAGCCTCGTTTTAAAACAACAGATTATGTACCTAAACAAACAGTGTCTAAAGCAGAATTAATTGGAGATAATAAAGTTGATGATTGGAAAGTAGGAGACCTTGTAAATCATGATATTTTTGGTAAGGGTGTTGTTGTTAAGGTCAATAAGAATATTTTAGATATTGCTTTTGAGCTTCCAGCAGGACTGAAGTCTTTAATGGCCAATCATAAAGCATTAAAAAAACTTACAAATTAGAGAATTCTTAGAATTCTCTTTTTAGTATTATTTTGTTATAATAAAAAAGATTTTAAAAAGGAGTAAGAATATGGATGATTTAAAAAGATATGAAGAATTAGTAAAAACAATTGAATATCATAATGATCGTTATTATAACCAAGACGATCCAGAAATAAGTGATTATGAATATGATATGATGATGAAAGAACTTAAAAAACTAGAAAAGGATCATCCTGAATATGTCACACCAAGTTCGCCAACACAACATGTTGGGGGAAGTGCTAAAAGAGAAGCCGGTGTTTTAGTTAGACATCGTGTCCCAATGCTTTCTTTACAAGACGTTTTTTCTAAAGAAGAAGTTCAAGAATTTGTGGAATCAATGCAAGAAACGTTGGTTGATCCAGTATTTGTGGTTGAATATAAAATTGATGGTTTATCAATGGCTTTAAGATATGAAAATGGTCTTTTAACAACGGCTATTACTCGTGGAGATGGAATCATTCAAGGAGAAGATGTAACCGTTAATGCTAAAGTAATCAAAGATGTTAAAAATAAATTAAAGGAACCTATTGAATATCTTGAAGTACGTGGTGAAGTTTATATGACAAATGAGGCCTTTGATAAAGTTAATGAAATTCAAGAGCTTAATAATAAAAAAACTTTCGCAAATCCTAGAAACTGTGCGGCAGGAACATTACGTCAATTAGATAGTCGTATTACAAAACAAAGAAACCTTTCTATGTTTATTTTTAATATTCAAGATATTCGAGGAAAAGAAATTACGAGTCATAGTCAAGGTTATGAATATTTAAAAATTCAAGGAATGAAAGTCATTGATAATTATCAAATTTGTCATAGCTTTGAAGAAGTATGGAAAGCTATTGAGATGATTGGTGAAAGTAGAGATCAATTAGGCTATGATATAGATGGTGCCGTTGTTAAAATTGATAGCTATGCACAAAGACAACAATTAGGGCAAACAGCCAAAGTGCCTCGTTGGGCCGTGGCTTATAAATATCCGCCAGAAGAAAAAGAAACAAAGCTTTTAGATATAGAACTTTCAGTTGGAAGAACAGGTAGAATTACACCAACAGCTATCTTTGAACCAGTCCGTTTATGTGGAACAACGGTTTCAAGAGCAACGCTTCATAATCAAGATTTTATTGATAGTTTAGATGTACGTCTTGGCGATACAATCATTGTTTATAAATCAGGAGAAATCATTCCTAAAGTAAAAGGTGTCAATAAAGATAAAAGACCTGCAGGAAGTGTTCCTTATCAAATAGGAAATACGTGTCCTGTATGTGGGGCACCAACGTATCAAGAAGAGGGGACAGTTGATATTAAATGTTCTAATCCTACATGTCCAAGTAAACTAGTTAGAAATGTTGTTAATTTTGTAGGAAGAGATGCCATGGATATTAAAGGTTTTGGTTTATCGTATGTTGAAACTTTAATAGATCAAGGGTATATTCATGATGTCAGTGATATTTATATTTTAAAAGATAAAAGACAAGAACTTTTAGATAAAAAGGTAATTGGTCTTGTTAAAAGTACAGATAATTTATTAAATGCCATTGAAAAAAGTAAAGAAAATGATGCAACGAAGGTTTTAACTGCTTTAGGTATTTCAAATATTGGTAAATCGGCTGCAAAATCTTTAATGAAGAAATTTAAAACGATGGATCAATTGATGAATGCTTCTTATGAACAACTTATTGAAGTCAATGATATTGGTGATACCAGTGCACAAATTTTAATTGATTATTTTAAAGATGAAAAGAATAAAGAAATCATTCATAAATTAGAGCACTATGGATTAAAGATGGAAATTGAAGATACTCAAAGTTCATCTATATTAGAAAATATGACTTTTGTTGTTACAGGAACACTTCCTACATTATCTAGAAAAGAAGCAGCTACTTTAATAGAAAATAATGGTGGTAAAGTTTCTGGATCCGTTTCTAAAAAGACAACCTATTTATTAGCAGGGGAAAATGCAGGTAGTAAGCTTACAAAAGCACAATCTTTAAATATTCCAGTTTTAACGGAAGAAATGTTTATGGAAATGATAAAATCATAATTTTATGCTATAATGTGCCAAAAAAGGAGGGTGCTCATGAAAAAACTATTTACAGTTATATTATGTTTACTTCTTTGTACAGGATGTACGTCAAAAACAAGTAAAAAAGAAACAAAAAGTAGCCAAGATACATCATCTACTGATTCTTTAGATGATTCATTTTATCCTATTGTTAATTTAGGAACGAATCTTGTAAGAGAAACTTTTTATCAAGATTTTTCTTCCTCTGAAGATTTTCAAACAATAGGAAGAGAATTACAAGCTTTATCGACAGATTATTTCTCTACTTCAGATTATTATATGTCTGAGGGTCTACAACTTGTTCAAAATGATAAAAATCAACTTTTAAAGAAAGAAAAATATTCTTTACAACCATTAAATGGAGAATTAGTTGATGGTCAAGAAATTAATAAGATGGTAGAAAATATTAGTGAACAAGATTATTATGAAAAAAGTGGAGATAAGTATACTTTAAAAGGAATGTCTATAGCGATTATTCTAGATCCAAAAGGTGGAACGAATGCAACTTTATCTGAAGGAAGTATAGACAGTTACGCAAAAGAAACGATTTCTAGATTATATAAGTACTTACAAACAAAAAAATCTGTGAAAGATATTCCTACTTTTATTGCTGTTTATCGTCAAAATGACAGTGAAGAAAATAGTTATAATGGACGCTTTATTTATAGTAGTTATTGTCAAAATGGAAAAGTTGGAAATATTAAATCTTTAGATTATGCTACTTATATTTTTACAAGTGATGAAGCAAATAAAGCAGATGAAGCTCTATATTCACAATTTTCGGTTTTTAAAAACAATGTAAAAAATGCTTCAACTGAAGCTGTTGGTGTTGTAGGTTATGGGAAATATAAAGATGGTTCAATTCAAAGTTTAAAAATTCAAATTACTGCGAGTGTAAAAAGTTATACAGAACTTATTTATGTAGTAGAAACAGTTGCAGACCAAATGGATAATCATTTTTCTGGATTTGATAGTTATGCAGTGATTAATGATCAAGATGGATTGAAAGCTGTTGTGATTAAAAATGCTGGAAAGGATGCACAAAGTACATTGTTGTATTAATGATAGACATTTGATACAATGATAGAAGAGAAGGTGAAAGAATGGCAAGAGAAAGATTTTCTTTTGATGATACAATCGAATTTGATAAAGATGAATTAAAACCAAATAATGATATTCATGCAAATCATACAGGGAAATTTACATTTGATGATGAAGTAAAGGAGAAAAAGGTGGCTAAACCAAAAAAGAAAAAGAGAAAGCTTAAAATATGGCATGTTGTTTTAACTTTATTTGTTGTTGCAGTAGTTGCTTTTTTCCTTTATATTTTTGTTTTTTCAGGAAATAATAATGGACCTGTTTATGGAGAAAGATGTGTGAAATTATTATCTGTTGATAAAAATGCAATTACTCAAGTTGAATCACAAATAGAACAAGATGAAAATATTCAAGATGTTGCAATTAAAGTTAGTTGTCGTACAATTAAGCTTACTTATCAATTATCAGATAATATTCAAGTTGATACTGCTAAATCTTTAGTTGAAAATTCTTTGCATACTTTTGATGATGCAATGGGACAAAGTAAAGAAGATGGTGCTGCATGGTCACAACTTTTAAATAAAGCAAATGGACGTTTACAATATGATTTAGAAATTATTGTAAAATCTAATGGTGAAAGTGATTTCCCATTATTTGGAACAAAACATGCAGGTGCTGATGCAATTACTTATACAGGTCAAAATGTTAAAGATCAAGCATCAGCAGATAAAGCAATTCAAAGACAAGCAGAAGTCGATGCAGCAAATAAAGCTGCCGCAAATAATAATCAATAAACGAGCTCAGCTCGTTTTTTTGGAGGAAAAAATGAAGAAAAATGATTATTTTATAGGAGAATGTGTTGATCAATCTCATGATGGAAAAGGAATCGTTAAATATGAAGGATTTACTTATTTTGTAAATGGCATGATTACAGGGGAAGTTGGTCAAATTAAATGTATTAAGATGTTAAAAAATTATGGAGTAGGACGTTTAATTGAATTACAAAAACCTTCACCTGAAAGAGTGAATCCTAAATGTCATATTTATCAAGGATGTGGTGGATGTCATTTAATGCATTTATCAAGTAAGGGACAACAAGCTTTTAAAACTAAACGTGTAAAAGATTGTATGGAAAGAATTGGACATCTTGATGTGGATGTTCAACCTTGTTTAATGCAAGAAGAGCCTTGGTATTATCGTAATAAAGTTCAAATGCCTTTAGGTTATGATAAAAATGGTCAATTAGTGACTGGTTTTTATAAACAAAGAACTAATGATATTATTGCTTGTGATGAATGTCTTATTCAAAATGAAGAATCAAATTCAGTGATTCAAAGAGTAAAAGAACTTTTTGTAGAGTACAATATTAAACCTTATGATAAAGTAACACATCGAGGAAATATTAAACATATTCTTACAAAAAAAGGCTATCATAGTGAAGAATTTATGCTTTGTTTTATTACCTATCAAAAAACAATCAAGCATATTGATCAAATTGTAGAAATACTTATTCAAGAATTTCCACATATTAAAACCATTATTCAAAATATTAATGACAGACATGATAATGTCATTTTAGGTGATGAAGAAAAGATACTGTATGGAAAAGGTTATATTTATGATACATTATTAGACAATCAATATAAAATTTCCTTAAAATCATTCTATCAAATCAATCCTATTCAAGTAGAAAAACTTTATCAAACAGCGATTGATTTAGCTCATATAAATCAAGATTCTGTTGTTTTAGATGCGTATTGTGGAATTGGAACCATTACCCTTTCACTAGCAAAACATGTACATAAAGTCTATGGGGTTGAAGTCGTTCCACAAGCTATTGAAGATGCTAAAAATAATGCTTTACTTAATAAAATAGATAATGCAGAATTTGTCTGTGATGATGCTGGAAAATATATGGTCGAGCTTGTTAAGAAAAATACCCATTTAGATGTTGTTTTTGTTGATCCACCACGAAAAGGATGTTCAGAAGAATTCTTAGAACATTTATTACAGGCAAATCCTAAAGAAATTATTTATATTTCATGTGATGTGGCTACACAAGCAAGAGATGCTAAATATTTAAATGAACATGGTTATACAATTACTCATTGTCAACCTGTCGATATGTTTCCACATACTTTCCACATAGAAAATATTTTAAGATTTGAAAAAACAACGGATAGATAAGATCATGGTAGGAGTAATGCTCTTACCATGTTTTTATATAAAAATTGATTAAGTTTATAGCTTAACCTATAATAATATTAGATTACTTATTAAGAAAATAATACTAGATTTACTGGAGGATGTTATGAATACATTGAATAAGAAGATAGAACTGTTGAAAAAAATAGCACTACGATTTAACGATGCTAATATAACATGGGCTTTAGGTGCATCTATGCTACTTTATTTTAAGAAAATAACAATTGAATTTCATGATATAGATTTGATGATTGCGAATGAGGATGTTGAGTCTGTACAAAAAATTTTGTCTGAAATGGGAGAAATTCAACCATCAAATCCTAATTCAAAATATAAAACGAAGTCATTTATGGAATTTATCATAGATTCTATAGATGTAGATGTGATGGCAGGTTTTTCTATTGTAAGTGATGGAAAAGTTCATGATTGTTCTTTACATAAAGAACAAATAGTGGAATGGATGACTTTGGAAAATACGAAGATTCCACTTCAATCTCCAATATTGTGGTGTGAGTATTATAGATTAATGGGACGAAAAGAAAAGGTTGATGTGATTGAAAGTGCGCTAGCAAACAACTGATTTTAGAATTGTTTTAATTATTAAAGAAATATTCAAAATCTAAATGCATTAATGATAAACAATATGAATCATATTGACATGAAGGATAAGTCTTTTGAAAATAGACAAATGGTAGAATGATGTTTTAATCTAAGAAATCCTCGGGCTTTCTTTTCTTATATTCACTTCTAATAAATAAGTATTTGTCATAAAGTATAGAGTGTTTTACAATAAATACAGGAGGAAAAAGGAATGAAAGTATTATTAGTTAATGGAGGAGCCCATCCTAAGGGGTGTACAAATAGAGCTTTAGAAGAGGTAGAAAAAGCATTAAAGGAAGAGGAAATAGAAACACTCATTTATCATATTCCTAATGTTCCATTACAAGATTGTATTGCTTGTGGAACTTGTGCTAAAATAGGTAAATGTGTTTTTGATGATTGTGTTAATGAATTTGTAGAAATGGCAAAGGAGGCAGATGGTTTTATTTTTGGAACACCTGTTTATTACGCTCATCCAACTGGAAAGGTTCAAAGTTTTATGGATCGTATTTTTTATAGTGGAAAAGCAGCTTTTGTTCATAAACCAGCTGCTACGATTTCTTCTTCAAGAAGAGCAGGGAGTGTTACAAGTATGGATGTTTTAAATAAATATTTTAGTATTTCACAGATGCCAATTGTTTCTTCTATGTATTGGAATGAAGTTCATGGAAATACCGTAGAAGAAGTAGAACAAGACAAAGAAGGATTAGATACAATGTATGCTTTAGGTAAAAATATGGCATGGATGTTAAAGTGTATTGAAGCTGGTAAAAAAGCAGGAATTGATATTCCTCAAAATACGAAAAGAAATACAAATTTTATAAGATAAGATGAAAACATTATATGTTTCTGATTTAGATGGAACACTTTTAAATAGTAAACAACATACTTCATCTTATACTAATCAAGTGATTAATCAATTAGTAGATGAAGGTATGTTGTTTTCTTATGCTACAGCGCGATCTTATTATTCAGCCAAACCAGCAACAAAAGGATTAACCGCTAAAATTCCTTTAATACTTTATAATGGGGCTTTTGTTATTGATAATCAAAGCCAAGAAATTCTTGTTTCTAATTTCTTCTTAAAAGAAGAAGTGGATGATTTATCTTTCTATTTTAAACAAAAAGACTTCTATCCTATTGTCTATGCTTTTAGAAATAACTATGAAAAATTTAGTTATATACCTGATAAAATAACAAAACAACAACTTGATTTTATAAACACAAGAAATGATCAAAGAAAAAATCCTATAAAAGACCATCTTTTTAAAGGAAATGTCTTTTATATAACATGCATTGCTTCAAAAGAGCTTTTAGAAGGTTTTTATCATGATTTAAAAGATCGTTATCAATGCTTATGTTCTAAAGATATCTATAGTCAAGATTGGTGGCTTGAAATCTTACCAAAAAAGGCAACAAAAGCGCACGCTATTTTACAATTAAAAGAATATTTAAACTGTGATAAAGTAGTTGTGTTTGGTGATGGTTTAAATGATCTTTCTATGTTTGAAATAGCTGATGAAAGTTATGCTGTTGAAAATGCTTGTCGAGAACTTAAAGAAAAGGCAACAGGTGTTATAGGACATCATGATCAAGAGAGTGTAGCTCAATATTTGAAGGAAAATTATAAGGGATAATATGAAAGATTTATATTATGTTTTAATGTATAATCATTTAGGTAATGTAAAACAATGCAAAACTCTCATTAAGCATGGCTTAATTAAAGTAAATGGCCTTGTTGAAACAGATGCTAAAAGAAAAATAACAGAAGATGATTGCATAGAATATCAAAATAGAATACTAAATAGTCAACCTTTTACTTATATCATGCTTAATAAGCCCCAAGGTTATATATGTGCAAATAAAGATGAAAAAGAAAAATGTGTTATTGATTTAATAGAAGAAAAAGATTGTTTTTGTTTAGGAAGATTAGATAGAGATACGACAGGTTTACTTCTACTCACAAATGATAAAAGTTTAAAGAAACTCTTATTACCTCAAAATCATGTAGATAAGGTTTATTTGGTCGAAGCTAAAAGGAATCTAAGTAAAAAGGATAAAGAGATTTTTGCTAGGGGGATTGTTATTGATGAAAATATTCAATGTCTACCAGCAAAGATGGATATCATTGATGATTATTGGTGTTATGTAACGATTCAAGAGGGGAAATATCATCAAATAAAGAAGATGTTTTTATCGTTAAATAATGAAGTGGTTTCTTTAAAAAGAATCTCTTTTGATCAAATACAATTAGATTCTTCATTAAAAGAGGGAAATTACCGTTTTCTAACAAAAGAAGAAAGAAATAAGCTTATAAAAAAAGCGGCTCAATGTTGAGTCGCTTAAACTTTTTCTGTCGTTAAAATAACAATAACAGCCCCTACAATAGATAAAATGATACCAGCAAGTAAAACATGACCAACACCTAAAGCATCAAGCATAATTCCTCCGGCGAAGTTTGCAAAAACACCAGATAAAGTCATTGAAGTAGTAACTAAAGATTGTCCTTTAACGCGATCTGCTAAGGCAATTTTTTCATTGACATAATAAACAGAAGCAGGAATAAAGAGGGCATAAGCAAACATTTGACACACCTGAGCAAGATAAATCATGATCATATTTGTAGCAAAATATGTAAGGGCATGTTTGACACAGAACATTAAAATTGAAAACTTGATAAGGGTTCCACAATTGATTTTTTCAGACATTTTAGAAAAGAATGCCATTGTTGGAAGTTCCAACATAGCTGCTACGAAAACAGCATTTCCCATATCTGCACTTGTACCACCAATATTTGTAATAATTTGAATAAAGAAGTTATTAATGATGGTATGAGCAAAATAAACAAGGACGAATCCTACTAAAAATAAGATGAATTTTTTATATTTCATACAGAATTTACCAAAAGAAAGTTGTTCAGTTTCTTCTTGTGGTGTTTCTACTTGTTCAACATCATTTTTAAATTCTTTTGGTAATACAAACATTTTAACAACAATAAATAATAAAACAGTAAATAAAATATAGAAAAGAGGTAAAATACCTGGAGAAAAACTTTCAACAATATGTCCTAAAGCTAAAGAAGCAATGGCATAAGCTACCGAACCTAAACCTCTAGCAAGACCATAGTTAATTTCAATACCATGTTGTTCAAAAGCAAAAGCAAGAGAATTCATCAGTGGCATAATTGATGACATAATTGAAAAGATAGTAACAACTAAAAATAAAACAAATAAAGCACTTCCTGGAATTAGATAAAGGATGGCTGATAATGCGATAACCACTAAAATGATAGGAGCCATAATATTTCTAATTTCAATATTTTTATGATTGTCAGCAAAAGAGGCAAGCATAGGTTGCAATAAAACAGCGATAATACTTGAAAGAGCTAAAGCAATCCCAATTTGTGAGTTAGAACAACCTTTATCTAATAAAAAGACAGAGGCATAACCCATCATTGCTGCAAAAGCAGCAAAATAAAAGATTTGACTTCCCGCATATTTCAAGTTAAGACTACGATTTTTTTTCATAAACATTTCCTTCCTTGATACATATTCGTTATTTTTATTTTATCATATAAACAGAAAATGTAAGCGCTTTTTTATTTTATGAAAAAATTCATTCTCTTTTACCTGTTTGTAAACTATAATAAATGTGGTGATACAATGAAAGAAATAATGATAATTACAGGAGCAAGTTCTGGTATGGGAAAAGAATTTGCTAGACAAATTGAAAAGAAATATCAAGTTGATGAATTATGGGTGATTGCTCGAAGAAAAGAAAGATTGGAAAGTCTAAAAGAAATATTAGAAACAAAAGTAAAAGTACTTGCTTTAGATTTAACACAAAAAGAATCATTTGAAATACTTCAGGAAGCTTTATTTAAAGAAAAACCAAGAGTGAAAGTTCTTGTTAATTGTTCAGGCTATGGAAAATTAGATCATTATGAAAATATGTCGTCAGAAACAATTGAAAATATGATGAATTTAAATATGCTGGCAGTTGTCAAAATGGTAAATACTATTTTACCTTATATGCATAAAGAAAGTCATATTGTTAATTTTGCTTCATGTAGTGGCTACATGCCAATTCCTTATTTAAATATTTATGCTGCTTCTAAAGCTTTTGTCCTTAATTATTCAAGAGCATTAAATGAAGAATTGAAGTATCGAGGGATTCATGTATTAGCTATTTGTCCTTATTGGGTTGAAACAGAATTCTTTGATTGTGCTGTTGAAAAAGATAAAAAGCCCGTGGTTATCCGTTATGGAAAAGTATATCAAGCAAAAGATGTTATAAAAAAAGCAATTAAAGATATGGAAAGTTCTAATGATGTTTCCCTTTATGGAACGATAAATAAAATACAAATATTAGGGATGAAGGTTTTACCACATCGATTTGTTAAAAAAATTTGGATGGCTTATCAAAATTTAGATGGAACAAGGAAGATAAGATAGATTGTATTTAATTAAAAAAATCTTTAAAATTAGAGAATTTTTTATTAAAGTGTGATAAGATAAAATCAGTGAAATAGAGAGGTATGTATGATGAAAAAATTTATTAGACAAAATATAGATCATCAACCAATTGTTGATAATGTTTTTAAAATCGTAAGTTTAGCAAATGAAGCAATTGCTAAAAAAGGAAAAGAAAATATTGTCAATGCGACAATTGGTTCATTATATGATGAAGATGGAAATTTAGTTGCATTAGATACCGTATTTAATACGTATAACAGTTTAGATAATAGAACAAAAGCAAAATATGCTTCAAGTTTTAGTGGAAATCCTAACTTTAGACAACAGGTTTATAATTGGATCGTACAAGATACAAAACTTGATTTATGTCATAGTGTTATTGGAACACCTGGAGGATCAGGAGCAGTAAGTTCAACCATTTTAAATGTGTTAGACGAAGGTCAAACTTTAATTATTCCTCATATTGCATGGGGTAATTATAAATCAATGGCAACCATTGCTAATTGTAAAGTACAAGCCTATCAAATGTTTGATGGGGATGCTTTCAATATTACAAGCTTTAAAGAAACTTGTCGTGAAGTAATGGCAAGACAAGGTAAAGTTTTAGCGATTATCAATGATCCATGTCATAACCCAACAGGATATTCTATGACAGTTGAAGAATGGAATCAAGTGATTGATTTTTGTAATGAATTATCAAATGAAGGACCTGTTATTATTTTAGATGATATTGCTTATATTGACTATTCTTATAACTTAGAAAGATCAAGAGATTATATGAATGCATTTAATCGTATGAATGATCAAGTCATGATTGTTGTAGCGTTCTCTTGTTCTAAAACACTTACATCTTATGGTTTAAGATGTGGGGGTGCTGTTATTTTAGCAAGAAATCAAGAAGATGTTCGAGCACTTGAAATCTTAATGGAAAAACATGCCAGAGCTTCTTGGTCAAATATTCCTAATGCAGCAATGGAAAACTTTGTTAAAGTTACAACAGAACATAAAGATGAATTTAACGAAGAAAAAGGAAAATATGTTGATTTATTAAGACAAAGATGTGAAGTCTTTAAAAAAGAAGCAGATGAATGTGGTTTAACTTATTATCCATATAAAGAAGGTTTCTTTGTGACTTTAAAAGTAGAAGATGATGATTTATTAACACGTTTCCATGAAGCAATGCTTTCTCAAGATATTTATACAATTAAAGTCAATAAAGGTATTCGTGTTGCTTTATGTTCTTTATCAGTAGAAAAATGCCAAGGACTTGCCTTTAAAATGAAAGATATTTTAGATAGTTTAAAATAATCGGGGAAACCGGTTATTTTTTATGGAAAGAAGAAAGTATTTATTTAAAGGCAGAGTTCAAGGGGTTGGTTTTCGTTTTCGTTGCTTTTCTATCGCAAATGAATTAAAATTAACGGGATTTGTAAAAAATGAATATGATGGTTCGGTTTCTATGGAAGTTCAAGGAGAAGGAATGCAAATAGAAAGAATGATAGAAAAATTGTATCAACAACCATTTATTGAAATAGAACAAATCCATTATCATTTATTAAATATTAAAGAACATGAAAAATCTTTTGAAATACGATACTAAGGAGGAACTATGAAAACAATTGCTATTGTGGCAACAGGTGGTACGATTGCTGGTACAGGTAAAAAAGGAAAAACAGCAGCTTATCATGCAGGAGAAATTGATATTGATTCAATTATTGAAACAATTCCAGAAATTAATGAAGTCGCACATATTAAAGAATATCAATTAATGAATATTGATAGTAATGAAATGACACATGAAAAATGGTTGATTTTAAAAAATAACATTGAAGAAATTTTGTCGGATGACACGATTGATGGTGCAGTCGTTACCCATGGGACAGATACTTTAGATGAAACAGCTTATTTTTTAACTTTAACATTAAATACACCAAAGCCTGTTGTTTTAACAGGAGCAATGCGTCCAGCAACAGCAACGAGTGCAGATGGTCCATTTAATCTTTATCAAGCTATTTGTTTAGCTTGTCATGGAGAATCCTATAATCGAGGTGTTCTAGCATTATTTTCTAATACGATTTATTCAGGAAGAGACATTGAAAAGGTCAATAATTTTAAAATCGACGCATTTGATCAAAGATCACTAGGATGTTTAGGATATATGCAAGATCAAGAAGTCTATTTCTATACACAAACAAGTAAGATTCATACGGTAAAATCACGTTTTAATAAACGTATTGATTCGATTAAAAGTGTCGCTATTGCTTTTTATTACAGTGGTGCGGATGCTAAAATCTTATATGATCTTGCAAGTAGTCATGAAGGGATTGTTATTGCGGGATCAGGAAGTGGAAATTATAGCCAAGCATGGTTAAAAGCTATTGAAGAACTTTCAGAAAAAGGAACTATTTTTGTACGTTCTTCGCGTATTTCACAAGGGATTGTTTTTGATGATGAAATTTTTGATCCACATCATTTATGTATTTCTTCAAATACATTATCACCACAAAAAGCAAGAGTTTTACTCATGCTTGCTTTAACACAAACACATGATCGTGATGAAATCAGAGAAATCTTTTTACAATATTAGAAGGAGAAATCCTTCTTTTTTTATATGTTTCTAATTGTTAGTCAGTATTAATATAAAATTAAACATGTTTATATTAAGAATAATTGATAGCTATGATACAATTTATGTTTAGAGAAAATCAATTAATTTTGGTGAATATTAGATCAAAATTTATTAATTAACAGTAAGACAATTTTTTAGATAAAAACTATTTTATGTTATTTATTCAACTTTATGCATTGTCTGGAGTATAATGAACTTATAAAGCAAAGTATTATTTTAATTTTATGTGAAAAAGGGGGGGAGAGTAATATGAAAACTCAAGAAGAATATTTCAATGATTTAAAGAAAGGTACATCATTAGTGGAACTACAAAATTATATTAATAATGTTTTAGAAATTAGAGGATTCAACAATCAGTCAATAGAATTAAAATTAATGTTATTAATGGAAGAAGTGGGTGAGCTAGCAAAGTCTATTAGAAAGGATTCAACAAGTTTACCAATTGATAGATGCAAAATAAATAATTATTCTCCTATTGAAGAAGAAATTGCGGATGTATTAATAGTTTTATTTTCAATAGCTAATAAATTACAAATTGATTTGTATGATGCATTTTTAAAAAAGGAAAGGGAAAATATAAAAAGAAAATGGAAGAAATAAATAAAAAACAAATGTATTATCTTTTAATATCAACGTTATTTCATCAATCACAAAATACAAATACTACATTACAAAATAGTCTTAAATTAGTTGAAGAATTGGAAAAAAAGAACTATGTATGTACCGAAAGAGAATTAACGGATTTATTTTATAAACAAGGCATTAAACACAGATTTCCTAATAAAATGATAGATTATCTAGATAGTATGTTTGACACTTTAAAATATGATTTTAAAGATATAAATAATGTTTTTCAAGTAACCAATTTTATTGAATTAAAAAATAATTTATTGAAATTTAAAGGAATTGGAGAACATAAAGCACAAATTTTCATACTAAAGTATATGATTTTGCAAGGAAAAAGTATTGATATTGATGATTATGATCAAATGTTAAATAATTGTTGTTCCTTGGATGAAACTTTATTTCGTGAAATAGAAATAATTAAGAAATTAAGTACTAGAAATACAATTTAAAAATTATATACGTATATTCAAAAACATTAACTCTATATTTTTATATAAAGGAGAAAGTAAGATGAAAGTTTTAGTTTTAGGTGGTACGAGATTCTTTGGTATTCATTTGGTTGATGAATTATTAAAAAGTAATTGTGATGTAACAATAGCAACTAGAGGGTTAACTAGTGATTCTTTTGGAAATAAAGTTAAAAGAATTAGATTGGATAGACATGATGAATTAAGTATAATTAATAACCTTAGTGACAAATATTTTGATGTAATATATGATAACTTGGCATATTGTTCCAATGATATAGAAATATTATTACCACATATTCATTGTGGAAAATATATTGTTACGTCTTCTACATCTGTTTACAATCCTTTAAAAGGAGATGTAAAAGAAACTGATTTTGATTCAATAACTTATCCATATATTAATTGTAAACGAAATGAAGTTGAATATGCAGAAGGGAAACGTCTTGTTGAGGCTGCAATATTACAAAAATTTAATGATATAAACTATATTTGTGTTAGATTCCCATTTGTTATAGGAAAAGATGATTATACAGGAAGATTGATTAAGTATATAAAATGTTATAGAGAAAAGAAAAATTTATATGTAAATAATATAAAAAATAAGATGAGTTTCGTAGATTCTAAAGAAGCCGGGAAATTTCTAGCATTTTTAAAAGATGTAAATGATTTTAAGGGATGTATTAATGCTGCTAGTGATGGAGTTTTATCAATGTATGAGATTTTATCAATACTTGAGCCGAATAAAAATGTTCTTGATAAAAACATTTCTGAGTTATTTTTAAAAAAGACTACAGAAATTGCTCCATACAATGATGTAGAAAGTTACCAAATAAATACTGCTCTTGCTAAAAAATTAGGTTTTAGATTTTCAAATATTAATTCATGGATTAATTCATTAATTAAAGAATATACAAAATAAATTATTAGTTAGGTAAATTGGGTAAAAGATAGTAATAATAACAAGAACGATACATCTAGCACAACGATATTTTTGATTTTAAATATAGAGCTTTGTAATATTAGAAGGAGAAATCCTTCTTTTTTTAGCATAAAGTATGTTAGCATTATGTTAGCTAAAGCTAACGGAGGCTTCTATGAAAGTTTATACATTTGGAGATCAATCAAAGCCAGTAATGATGTTGTTTCCAGGAACGTGTTGTTATTGGAAAAATAATTTTGGACATGTTATAGAAGGGTTAAAAGAATATTTTTATGTCGCAATTGTCAGTTATAGTGGTTTTGATGAAACAGAACACTCTACTTTTATCTCTGAATTAGATGAAACAAAAAAGATTGAACAATATATTCAAGAATATTTTAATGGTCATATTTTTGCTGCTTACGGTTGTTCACTTGGCGGATCTTTTGTATCTTTACTGGTAAGTAGAGAAAACATTCATATCGATCATGCGATTATTGGTTCAAGTGATATGGATCAAACTTCTAAGCTTCTTGCAAAACTACAAACTGCACTTGTAATGTCCATTATTTATCCTTTAATTACAGGCAAAGGAAGTAGACTAGCTAAAAAATTTATTTCTAAAAGAATGAATACTCAAGATGAAAATGCAAATTATCGAAAGAAATTCATGGAACTCATGGGTATAGGAAGTGGCATTGATTTTTCTTTTATTTCTAAAGAATCAATGAAAAATCAATTTTGTAGTGACTTATATACAAAAGTGGGTTAACAAATCCAAGTACCTCATACAACAATTCATGTATTCTATTCAAAAAAGATGGGTGAAAAGTATCGAAAACGTTATGAAAAATATTTCAAACAACCTGATATCATTGAATTTGATTTAAGACATGAAGAATTGTTGTTGGATGCTTCTCGTTGGGTCAAAGAAGTATGTAAGGATTGTCAGATTGTTTGATATTTAAAATAAATTAAATGTGTTGATTAAAAAAATAATCATGCTTCAAGTATAAATACGTAATATTAAAAAGGAGAAAGAGTATGAAATTATATTATCCTGCCATTTTCTTAAAAGAAAACGATGGAAGATATTCAGTTTCATTTTCTGATGTTTTAGAAGCAATAACATGTGGGCATGATTTTGAAAATGTTGATATAAAAGAAACTGTTGTAAAGATTGAATTGAATTTAATTGGATTAGATGACAAAAAAACTAATTTTATAATTATAAAAAAGAGTAATGAATCAGGAAAACTGAATCATTACTCTTTTACGTATACAGCAAAGTTTTTATCCTCACAATAAAAATCACCATAACCATCTTCATTAATAAGAACTCTTTGATAACCATTAAAGACATTGACATAATAACAATGACGATCTTCTTTACCAACATACATTGATTTTATACCACCAGTTGAATTCGTCATAATAATTGCCATTGCTTTTGTTTGGGTACGCCTAATCCAACCAATTAAATGAGGATGATCAAAATAATCTTCTTGATTTCCTTCGTTATATTGTTTTCTTAAAGAAAGGAGTTGTTGAAGCATTTCTTTTTTTGAAGAAACATTTTCATAATCAATACCTTCTAAATCACCATAGAAAACACAAGGATACCCTGCTTTTCTTAAAAGAGTTAAACAATAAGCATGTCCTTTAAACCAATCAGGAATGAAAGAAGCTAATGATTGACTTGGTTCCGTATCATGATTATCGACAAAAGTAACTGCATTTGAAGGATACATGGAAACAAGCGTTTGATCAAAAATATGAGAAAAATCATAATTTTCATTATGACTTGCATCATAAAAATGATAGTGAAGAGGAACATCAAATAAAGACATTTCAAAATTGACTTCTTTTAAATACTTTTCTAAATGATACACATCTCCGTGCCAATACTCACCAACCGTAAATAATTCTTTATTAAAATCGTGATATATTTTTGGCAAGAGGTTTTTATAAAAAGAAGCGGGAATATGTTTAACGGCATCGAGACGTAAGCCGTTGATTTTAGTAAAATTTATATATCAATAAAGCCATGAGGTAACTTCTTGAACGGTTTCTTCATTTCCAAAATCTAAATCCGCTCCCATTAAATAATCATAATTGCCATTTTCATCATCGACTTCTTGATCCCAACTTTTTTGATCAAAAAGGAAAATGGTATTACGATGGGTCTTTTCATCATAATCAATCCCATCAAAATGATACCAATGCCAAATAAAATCAGAATATTTTTTATTTCTACCAGGAAAAGTAAAAAGAGTATAGACTTTAATTTGTTCATCACCAGAAATGATTTCATTAGTATTTTGACGATTGACTTCTTTTGCATTAACAATTTCAGTACCGTCAGCGCCCATTTTATGATTCAAGACAATGTCTCCATAGACATCGATTCCTGCTTTTTGAAAAGCTTGGATACACGCTAAATAATCTTCTTTTGTTCCATATTTTGTTTCAATACTTCCTTTTTGATTAAATTCTCCTAAATCATAAAGATCATAAACACCATAACCATTATCATGAATACCGCCAACGCCTTTATAAGCAGGTGGTAACCAAATAGCTGAAAAACCCATTTCTTTATAAGATTTTACTTTTTCTTGAAGTTGTTTCCAAAGTTTCTCTTCAGGTTTTATATACCAATGAAACCCTTGTAATAAAACACCATTTTCCATTTTTTTCACCTCATTGAAACTATTATACATCATTTTATTTCATTTTCCTAAAAGATGCGTTAAAATAAAGAAAATTAGGGGGATTATATATATGTATGAATTAATATCAAATTTAATTCTTTATGGGAATTTACCAAAGGATGAAATTTTAGTACAACTTGCTAAGTTGTTATCAGATGATGAAAAATCAAATCATGAACTTCGTCAAGAAATTTACGGTCAAATAAAAAGATTATTAGAACTTGCAACTCAATATGGATTTAATGATAATTTATGGCATAATTATTTGACTTATTTATTAATGACAAATGAAAATCCATTTAGTATGACTTGTGAAAAACAAGGAGCAAGGGAAGGTACGGTCAATCATTTTGCTTTAAATGATTTTAAAGTATTTTATGATCTTTTCCATTATGATTTTAGGAGTATTGAAAAAGAATTAAATATTGATTGTTTTTCAACGCTTGCTGATTATCACGCTTTATCTAAACCAGAATTGATGTACAACAAGAATGTTTCTTTAAAAGTTCAAGAACTTTCAAAGAAACTAGAAGAAACAAAGAATGAACAAGAATTCTTTGATGTTGTAACACAATTCTACAAAGATTATGGAGTAGGTATGTTTGGTTTAAATAAAGCCTTTAGAATTGCGACAAGTCATGAAAACTATGTAGAATTAAAACCAATTAATAATATGGATGAAGTTGTTTTAGATGATTTAGTTGGTTATGAAATTCAAAAGAAAAAGTTATTAGATAATACTGTAGCTTTTGTTGAAGGAAGAAAAGCAAATAATGTTTTACTTTATGGGGATAGTGGAACAGGTAAATCAACAAGTATTAAAGCAATCGTTAATGAATTTTATGATCAAGGTCTAAGAATGATTGAAATCTATAAACATCAGTTTAAAGATTTATCAAATATTATTGCGATGATTAAAAATAGAAATTATCGTTTTATTATCTATATGGATGATTTATCATTTGAAGAATTTGAAATTGAATATAAATTCTTAAAAGCAGTAATTGAAGGTGGAGTTGAAACAAAACCTGAAAATATTCTTATTTATGCGACAAGTAATAGAAGACATCTTATTAAAGAAAACTGGTCAGATCGTAATGATGTTGTTCAAGAAAATGGAATGCATCAATCAGATACGATGGAAGAAAAACTTTCTTTAGTTAATCGTTTTGGAGTTAAAATCAATTATTCTAAACCAATGAAAAAAGAATTCAATCATATTGTTTTAGAATTAGCTCATAAAAATAATATCCAAATGGATGAAAAAGAATTATTATTAGAAGCGAATAAATGGGAACTTTCTCATGGTGGAACATCAGGAAGAACTGCTCAACAATTTATCAATTATATTTTAGGATTGGAGAGATAAAAATGGATGCAATTGAAGTACTTACAACAAGAAGAAGTTGTCGTAGTTTTAAACAAGAACAAATCAAAGATGAAGAATTAAAAACTATCCTTGATTGTGGTTTAAATGCCCCTAGTGGAATGAACAAACAATCAAGTAAAATCGTGGTAGTTCAAAATCAAGAAGAAATCAAAGAATTATCTAAGTTAAATGCTTTCATTTGGGGTAAAGAAGCAGATCCTTTTTATGGAGCACCAACAGTATGTTTTATCTTTGTCCCAAAAGATGAAAGTAATGGTATAAAAGATGGTTCATTAGTGATTGGTGCTATGCAGACAGGAGCTTATGCATTAAATATAGGTTCTTGTTGGATCAATCGTTGTAAAGAAATGTTTGAATTAGAAAAAGGCCAAGAATATCTTCGAAAATGGCATTTAGAAGACTATGAAGGAGTAGGTTGTTGTATTTTAGGATATGTAGAAAAAGCATTACCTGAAAAGAAAATTTTAGAAAATCGTATTATTCAAGGATAGGAGAATGAATATGGATAACAAAACTTATGAATATGTTGAAGATCGTTCAATGACGATACAACAATACATTAACAATATTTTTAAATGGATGGTTATTGGTGTTTTAACAACTTTTGTGACAGCTTTTGCTTTAGAAAAATCATCATTTATGTCTTATGCAGGAATGCTTCCTTTCATTTTAATTATTTTTCAATTTGCGGTTGTTATTGGTTTATCAAGACGTTTAATGACAATGAAACCAATTACAGCAAAAGTTCTTTATATGATCTATTCAGTCATTACTGGTGTGACATTTTCTTATGTTATTGCAAGCTATACTTCCTTTAGCGTGGCACTTGCTTTTTTAGTAGCAGCCATCTACTTTGGTGTGCTTGTTGTACTAGGAACAGTGATTAAAATGGATCTAACACGCATTGGAACAATCTGTCTAGCAGGATTATTTGTTTATATTATTTTTTCAGTTATTGTGATGATTTTTCATTTAGGGGTGGGAACACTTATTATGCCACTGATTTCACTTGCATTATTTGCAGGAATTACAGCATATGATATGCAAAAATCATTACAACTTTATAATTATGCTTCATCTAATCCAGAAATGTTAGAAAAATTAAGTATTTATGGAGCATTTAATCTTTATTTAGACTTTGTTAATATCTTCTTAGATATTCTTCAATTATTAGGAGATAACAAGTAATCAAAAGAGCGAAAGCTCTTTTTTTTAAATGCATAATCGATTATAATATCTTTTACACATAGGAGGGAATATGAAAAAACTAATTGGGAGTAAAGGATTTTATAAAATGGTTCTTGCAATTTGTATACCTATTGTTATTCAAAATGGTTTTACAAATCTTGCAAGTTTATTAGATAATATTATGATTGGTCAACTTGGAACACTTTCTATGTCAGGTGTTTCTATTACTAATCAATTATTACAAGTGTTTAACGTAACAATATTTGGAGCAATGTCAGGACCAGGTATTTTTATGGCGCAATTTTATGGAAAGAAAAATAAAGAAGGGGTTGAAAATTGTTTTCGTATTAAACTGATGATCGGTTTAATTATTACAATACTCGCTATTTTCTTATTTTATACTTTTGGCAATCAACTTATTTCTTTGTATCTCAATGATAATCCTAGTGATAGTTTAAAAACTTTAAATTATGGAATGGATTATTTAAAAATTATGCTCATTGGACTTATACCTTTTGTGATTACACAAGTTTACTCTTCATCTCTTAGAGAAACAGGAAATACGGTTTTACCTATGATTGCAAGTATTATTGCAGTCATTGTTAATTTCTGTATTAATTATATTTTGATCTTTGGACGTTTTGGGTTTCCACAATTAGGAGTTACAGGTGCAGCTATTGGTACTGTTGTTTCTCGTGTGGCTGAAATGAGTATTAATATTATAGGGGGTTCTCGAAATCTTTATTTAAAAGATGCTATTAAGATGAAGAAAGTTCCTTTTGATACAACTAAAGAAATGTTGAAAAGAGGATTACCTCTTTTATGTAATGAAATTCTTTGGTCAATATCTATTGCTTTAATTTCACAAAGTTATTCGACAAGAGGAATTATAGCGGTAGCTGCCATTAACATAACAACAACAGTAACAAACTTCTTTATGATCGTATGTTATGCTATGGGTAACTCTATTTCTATTGTAGTTGGTCAACAACTTGGAGCAGGAGAAATTGAAAAAGCCAAAGATTATGATTTAAAAATGTTGTTTATGAATTTTGTGATGTGTTTGGCTATAGGTATTGTATTATTCAATGTTTCATCACTCATACCACAAATCTATAATACTTCATTAGAAGTAAAAGCTTTAGCCTCACAACTTTTAAAAATTGCGGCATGTATGTTACCAATTATTTCTATTTATTACAGTAGTTATTTTACAATGCGAGCAGGAGGCAAAACTTTTCTAACCTTCTTATTTGATAGTGGTTATACTTTTGTTTTTACTTTCATGAGTGCTTTATTACTTACACGCTTAACATCATTACCAATATTGACTATCTATCTACTAGTTCAATGTGTTGATATTCCTAAAGCAACACTTGGTCTTGTTCTTGTAAGAAAAGGAATATGGGTACATAATATTGTAAGTGATCTCTAAAACATTGTTTTAAAAATGAAAATATGATATATTTTCTTTAGAGAATCCATGCTTTAGTTGGATTAAATCGGAGAACCAGAGCCTTAGTTGGATAAGCAGAGAGATTTCTCTGTTTTTTTATATAATAAAAGAGGACTGTTGAAGCTATAATTTAGCTTTTCAGTCCATTAAAATATGTTATTTTTTCACAATACGATAATAAGCTTTAGAAGTGATTAAATAAACAATCGTATAAATAATAATTAAACTTATAATACAACTGATTGTAGAAATAAAATAGACATTTTCATTACATAACAATAAACCGTTTAATACCTTTAAAATGAGCGGATAAGCAAATAATAAATGAATAATTGCAACAATTAATGGGACAAAGAAGAAAATAAGTACTTGAAACTGGATTGTTTGTTTAACTTCTTTTTGTGACATACCAACATTTTGTAAGATTTCAAATTTATTTTGATCTTCAAATCCTTCTGATATTTGTTTATTGTAGATAATGATAATGGCAGCTACTAAAAACATAATTGATAAGAAAATACCGATAAAGAGAATACTTCCATACATTTCATAGATAAATTCTTGATCTTCAATCCCATTTTGAGTAGTAAAATAATAATTCTTTTCACCAAGTTGACTATAATCTATTTTTACAAGTTGATTTGTAACATTCTTAACAACTTCTTTTGATGCATTGAAACCAATAAAGAATATTTGTGGTTTTAATTGATATTGATCAAGATTATTTTGATTCATAATAATAGTTATAGCATTAAAAGCATAACTATTACCAGTTTGAACTTGACGGTTTTTGATTTGATCTTTAATGACATAAGAATTGCCATTTAAAGAAAGAGAACGGTAATTATATTTTCCATAACTATAGAGATAGATTTCATTTTTATCTAAAGAAAGGTTTTTATCAAAATAATGATTATAATCTTCTAAAGAAACAAGGTTGATGCAAGAAAGATATTTATAATCATAATCATCAAGTTTAGCATGATTCTTTTTTAAACTCCCAGAATACTCATAAACAGGTAAAGCATAAAGAGAATCATATTTTTCATCTTTTAATAATTCTTTTGTTTTATCAAAAACATAACTTGGATTTTTAAAACCATTCAACTTAATATTACCAGCCATATAACATTGACGGTCTATACTATCTTGAATTCCATTATATAAACAGATTGTTGAAGAAAGAGTAACCAAAACACAAGTACATAAAATACAAATATTTGCTAGTCCGACCGCATTTTGTTTCATACGGTATAAAAGACCAGAAATAGAAGTAAAGTGTGTTGGTTGATAGTAAAAGTTTCTTCTTGATTTTAAGAATTTTAATAAAGCAATACTTCCTGCTGTAAATAAACTATAAGTTCCTAGCATGACTAAAACAACTGCAACAAAGAATAAAGTCATTGCTTTCATTGGATCAGTGATAGATAAGGCAAGGTAGTAACCAGCCCCTAAAGTAATCATTCCAAAAAGGGTTAAGATTATTTTTGTTTTAGGTTCTTTTTCACCAATGTTTTGTCCTTTTAAAAGTTCAATAGGATTACTTCTTACAACAATAGTAATATTGTATATTAAAGAAATTAAGAAAATGATACTAAAAACAATAATAGTTTGTATAAAAGCGTTCAATGAAAAGTTTAAAGAAAATTGAACACTTTTATGAATCAATCTTAAGATAATAACCGATGTTATTTGCGAAAGAAGAACACCTATTAAAATACCTGATGAAAGAGAAATAAGGGCGATAATGAGTGTTTCTAGAAACATCATCGAACGTATATTTCTTTTTTCCATCCCTAAGATATGATAAAGGCTAATTTCTTTCTTTCTATTTTTTATAACAAAACTATTGGTATAAAGTAAAAATATAAAAGAGAAAATACTTATTACACCACTGCCTAATCCTAAAAACATCGTCATTTCTTGATGATTTTTTAAAGTAGGACTTTGTCCAATATTTCTAACAATAAAATATAAGGCAATAGAAAAGATTGTTGAAACAAAATATGATGTATAAAGCTTCTTATTCTTTTTAATGTTTCCTAAAGCCAATTTTAAATAAAATTTCATATTATTGACCTCCTGAAAGAAGCATTGTTAGAGTATCACTAATAGCTTGATACATTTCTTGATTAGACATATCTCCTTTATAAAGTTGATGGAAGATTTGTCCGTCTTTAATAAATAAGACACGACTGGCATAACTTGCTGCTTTACTACTATGAGTCACCATTAAAATAGTTTGTCCACTTTGATGAATTTGATCAAAGATTGATAAAAGCTGATCAGTTGATTTAGAATCAAGAGCTCCTGTTGGTTCATCGGCAAGAATGATTTTAGGATTTGTTATGAGGGCTCTTGCGACAGCAACTCTTTGTTTTTGACCACCAGATATTTCATAGGGATATTTTTCTAATAAATGATCTATTCCTAGAGGTTTAGCTAGTTTGTCTAGTTTTGGTTTCATTAAAGCATAAGGCTCTTTGGATAAAACAAGGGGTAAATAAATATTATCAGCAACATTAAAAGTATCTAATAAGTTAAAATCTTGAAATACAAAGCCTAAATTATCTCTTCTAAAAGCTGAAATATGTTTATCAGAGATTTTAGTAAGATCTTGATTATCTAGTAATACTTCGCCACTTGTTGGTTTATCTAAAGAAGCTAAAATGTTTAAAAGTGTCGTTTTCCCACTTCCAGATTCACCCATAATAGCAATATATTCACCTTCTTCAACGTCAAAAGAGACATCTTTTAAAGCTTCTACCTTTTGACTTGAAAAACGTGTTGAATAAATTTTTTGTAAATGTTTAACTTGTAATAATGACATTTTTGTCTCCTCCTTTTTACACCTATATTCTATGCTTTTAATAAAAGATGACCTATCGATTTATCTTACAAATAAGCAAAATAATCTTACATTATTGTAAGATTATTCAATAAATATTTCTTTTTTAGTAAAATCAAGACATACCGTTGTTCCTTTACCAATAGTCGATTCAATAGAAATTAGATGACCTAATTTATCAAAAATATTCTTACATAAATAAAGACCTAAACCACTCGCTTTTTTATCATTTCTTCCTTGAAACCCCGTAAATCCTCTTTCAAAAACACGAGGTAAATCACTTTCTTTAATACCAATACCACTATCTTGAATATAAAGCTTTTCATGATCATTATAAAATTTAATACTTCCTTGTTGAGTATATTTTAAGGCATTAGAAAGTATTTGTTCAATGACAAAAGCACTCCATTTTTCATCCGTCAATATTTGTATATCTTTGATTTGATAATCTACTTTTATATCTTTTTCAAAGAAGAAAAGGGATTGTTTTTTTATCTCTTGTGATACAAGATAATCTAAAGATATTTTTTGAAAAGAAAGATCATGATGAATGTGATCTAAACGAATGTATTGTAAAGCCATATTGACATATTGTTCTATTTTTAATAATTCAACGAGCATTCTTTCATCTTGGTAATCATTTTGAATAACGAGTTTTAATCCTGCGATAGGTGTTTTAATTTGATGGACCCATTTTGTATAATAATCCATCATTTCATTATATTTAATTTGATTTTCTTTTTTTAAATCATTCATTGTATTTTGAAGTCTTTGAATATATTCTTGATATGTTTTTTCTTCAAGATAACGTATTTTAGGAAAATGAAGTTCCCTGTCTTCTTGTAAATATTGAAGATAACGATGATGGTTTTTATATTTTGTATAATCAATAATAAAGTAAATCAAGACGATTACTAAATCGACAATCAAGATATAAATCATCAAATCTTGTAAAACCTGACATAGAAGTAAAATTAGAAAATTTGTTAGCATAAAGAAAAGATAAAGAAGATAAACAGTAGAAGTTTTCTTTAAATATTCTCTAAGCATAATAAATACCCTAAACCTTTCTTTGTATGAATAAAGTTAAAAAGTCCAATATCTTCAAGTTTCTTTCTTAAGCGATTCATATTAACACTTAAAGTATTATCATCAATAAACTGATGATCGTCCCATAAATGATCCATTAAATCAACGCGTGATACAATCACTTCAGCGTGTTCAAACATAAATTCTAATATTTTAAGTTCATTTTTTGTTAGAACAAGTTCTTTTTGATGATAAGTTATCTTTCCTTGTAATAAATCTAAATAGACATCTTGATAGGATAAAAGATGAAATTCTTTAGAAAAACTATAGGTTCTTCTAAGAAGTGCTTGAATTTTAGCTTGAACGACTTGTAAGTCAAAAGGTTTATTAATAAAATCATCACCACCCATATTCATTGCTAAAACAATATTCATATTTTCATTAGCGGAGGAAATAAAAACAATAGGGACTTGTGATATTTTTCGAATTTCTTGACACCAATAATAACCATCAAAAAAAGGTAGATGGATATCTAATAGAACAAGATCAGGTTGAAACGCTAAAAAATCATCTAAAACATGTTCAAAATCTTCTATATATTGAACATCATAATGATATTTTTCAAAATGTTTTTGTAAGCCTTTTGCGATAATAAAATCATCTTCAACAATTAATAATTTATACATAAGATCACCTTCTTTTAATATTATATAGAAAATCATGCAATTCGTCATCTTACAATTGTGTAAGATATGTTATAATGAAAAGTGATTGGGGGATATAAAAATGATTTTTGAATATGATGAAAATAATTTAGAAAAATTTGAAAACTTTAAAGGTGGCGAAAAATACATTGAAGCAAAGATGTATTTCGATGGTCTAAATCGTTTTATGATTGGACATATTCCAATGGGTGGAAGTGTTGGAGAACATGTTCATGAAACAAACAGTGAAGTGATTTATGTTATTTCTGGTAATGGTTATGTTATTTATGATGGTCAAAGAGAAGAACTTCATAAAGGCAGTGTTCATTATTGTCCTAAAGGTCATAAACATACAATGGTCAATGATCATGAAGAAGATCTTGTTTATTTTGCAGTTGTACCTGAGCAATAATTCTTGATTATTATCAAGAATTTTTAATTTCTGGATGAAAAAAATGTATAATAAAAAAGAGGTGAGGACGATGGATTCTTTTTTAAAAGAGATTGATACAGAACTTTTAAAGAGATGGCTGTTGAATCAAAATGAAGATGATTGGGATGCCAAAGAAGTAAATGATAATATTGTGATTGAAACAAAATATGGTTTAGGATCCATTAATTTTTATCCTAATTGTATTATTGAACTCGATGTTGAAAATAAGATGACTAAAGAAAAAGTCTTCTTTATTCATTTTCAAATGAATAATTTTCATCACGCTTTAGGTTTACTTTATGACATGCGTCTTTGTTTACAAACCTTAACAACAACTAAAAAAACAAGAGTTCTTTTATCTTGCACAAGTGGGTTAACAACAGGTTTCTTTGCTGAAAAATTAAATGAGGGTGTACAGCTTCTAAATAAAGATTTTGAATTTAATGCTGTTTCTTATGGAAATCTTTATGACATGGCGAAAGATTATGATGTTATTTTACTAGCACCACAGGTATCATTTCGTTTATCTGAAGTAGGAGGAGTCTTAAAAAATAAGCGTGTTTATGCTTTATCACCTGCATTATTTGGAAAATATGATGTGGGGAATACGATTACTTTTTTAGAAGATGAACTTTATAAAGAAAAAGAAGTTCAAAGTCAACAAGAAAACCCTTTACCTATTAAACAAATGTTGAAAGCTCATCAACAAGTCTTAGCACTTGCTTTTATTCAATTAGATCAAAAAGTAAGACTTGTCAGTCGTCTTTATGATGAAAATAATATGATTTTAGAAGATTTTGAAGTCTATAAAAACACTATTTCAGTCGATGATATTGTTGATTTAATTAATACGATTTTATATGGATATCCTGATATAGAACTCATTAGTCTTTCACTACCTGGGGTTGTTTATAATGGGGTAGTAACTTTAAAAAAATATGGCTTGAATGAATGTCATTTACAAGCTTATCTTGAAGAAAAATATAGTCAAAAGATTGTCATTAATAATGATGTTAATACAATTGTGATGGGATATTTTGCTTCACAAGATGACTATGAATCGATTTCTTTCCTTTACCAAGCACGAATTGGTGGTACTGGTGGGGTAGGACATATTCATCGAGGACATTTAATTAAAGGAAGGCATAATATTGCGGGTGAAATTCAGTATTTACCGATTTCTTTTAGTGATAATTATCAAGAAATTAAGAAAACTCCAGAAGGAGCTCTTGAATGGACAATGAAGTATTGTTTAGGGATTACTTCGATGGTGGCACCGGATGCAATCATCATTTATAATCGGTTGATATCTAAAAGTGATGATGTCAAAAAAGAAATGGAAAAATATATGCCAAAGAGTTATATCCCTGACTTGATTAAGATTGAAAGCTTAAAGGAATATATGTTGATAGGATGTATTTTATTAGGGTTAAAAGAAATGTAAGAGGTATCTTTGAAAAAAGATACCTTTTTTACATATATTTTTGACAACTGTCTTGTCAGATGTAAACAAAAGGAGTATACTCTCCTCGAGAAAAGGGAGAAGTTATATGGATAATATAGAAAAAATTAAAAAGTTAAAAGAAGAAAAAAATGCGATTATTTTAGCACATTATTATGTGGATGAAGAAGTGCAAAAGATTGCTGATTATATCGGAGATTCGTTTTATCTTGCTAAAGTAGCAAGTCAAACAGAAGCTGATCGTATTGTTTTTGCGGGTGTTGAATTTATGGGGGAAAGTGCCAAAATCTTAAATCCAAATAAAAAGGTTTTAATGCCTGATGCCTTTGCAGATTGTCCAATGGCACATATGATTACAATTAAAGAAATTAAAGAAATGAGAGAAAAATATGATGATTTAGCTGTTGTTTGTTATATTAATTCGACAGCTGAAATCAAACAATATGCGGATGTTTGTGTAACATCTTCAAATGCTGTAAAAATCGTTAAAGCATTACCACAAAAAAATATTTTCTTTATACCAGATCAAAATTTAGGAGATTTTGTAAGAAGACAGGTCCCTGAAAAAAATGTAATGACAAATTATGGACATTGTCCTCGTCATACCAATATTACTTTGGATAAATTAAATGAAGCAAAACAAAAATATCCAGAGGCTAAAATTGCAGTGCATCCAGAATGTAAAAGAGAAATCGTTGAAGCTGCTGATTTTGTAGGAAGCACTTCTGCCATTATTGATTATGTTGTTCAAACAGATGCGAAAGATTTTATTATTGGGACAGTAGACGGTGTTTTTGCGAAAATCAAAGAATTAGCACCGAATAAAAATTTACACACTATTATGGATGTGCAAGTTTGTCCAAATATGAAAAAAGTGACATTAGAAAAAATCGTTGATGTTTTAGAAAATGATACAAATGAAGTGATTTTAAATGATGACTTTATGCAAAAAGCATTAAGTCCACTTAAAAAAATGTTAGAACTTGCAAAATAGGAGTAGAATATGAAAACAGATGTATTAATAGTAGGAAGTGGATGTTCAGCCCTTTATATGGCTTTACATTTACCAGAAGATTTAAATATTTTAATGGTTACTAAAAAAGAAGCGGAATTAAGTGATTCATTTTTAGCACAAGGTGGAATCTGTATGCTTAGAAATGAAGATGACTATGATAGTTATTTTGAAGATACGATGAAAGCAGGTCATTATGAAAATGATGCTTATTCAGTTGAATTAATGATTAAATCATCACCAGATGTTATTCAAGATTTAATTAGTTATGGGGTTGATTTTGAAAGAAATGAAGACGGAAGCCTTGCTTTTACAAGAGAAGGGGCTCATAGCCAAAAACGTATTCTTTATCATGAAGATATTACAGGTAAAGAAATTACGAGACATTTATTAGAAAAAGTAAGACAAAAAAAGAATGTGACACTTTTAGAAAATACACCTCTTGTTGATTTAATTGTTCGAGGAAATGTTGCTTTAGGTGGAGTGATTAAAAGAAATAATCAAGAAGAAAAGGTATACGCTAAAAAAGTTGTTTTAGCGACAGGAGGAATCGGTGGACTTTATAAACATTCTACAAATTATCCTCATTTAACTGGAGACGGCATTGAACTTTCTAAAAAATATCAAATCGAACTTAAAAACTTAGATTATGTACAAATTCATCCAACAACTTTATATACAACAGATCATGAAAGAAGCTTTTTGATTTCTGAATCTGTACGTGGTGAAGGGGCTATTCTTTTAGATAAAAATGGAAATCGTTTTGTCAATGAACTTCTTCCAAGAGATGTTGTGGCAGAAGCCATCTTTAAACAAATGGAAAAAGATCAAACAGATTATGTTTATGAAGATTTAAGACCAATTGGTAAAGAAGAAATTGCTAGTCATTTCCCTCATATCGTTGAACATTGTAAAGAAAAAGGATATGACGTTTTTAAAGAACCTATTCCTGTTGTACCTGCACAACATTATTTTATGGGTGGTATCAAAGTAGACTATGATAGTCATACCAGTATGAAACATTTATATGCTATTGGAGAAACAGCATGCAATGGTGTTCATGGAAAGAATCGTCTAGCAAGTAATTCACTTTTAGAAAGTCTTGTTTTTGCTAAACGTGCTGCTAAACGTATTGAAAAAAGTTTAAAGGAGAGAAATCATTATATGTTTGATCAAACAACATTAAAACTTAATGTAGATCCACTTATTATCAGTGCTTTAAAAGAAGATATTACTAGTGAAGATGTTTCTACTAATAGTGTGATGCCTTTTTCTAAAACAGGAGTTGTTGATTTGATTTGTAAAGAAAATGGTATTATTTGTGGCTTACAAATTTTTGAACGTACTTTTGAATTATTGGATGAAGCATGCGATGTCGAATTCTTTGCAAGTGATGGCGACCGTGTAGAAAAAGGGCAACTTTTAGGACGTGTCAAAGGGGATGTTCGTATTTTATTAAGTGGAGAACGTGTTGCTTTAAATTATTTACAAAGAATGAGTGGAATTGCTACTTATACAGCAAATGTTCAAGAATATTTAAAAGATTCTTCTATTCGTTTATTAGATACACGTAAGACAACACCAAATAATCGTATCTTTGAAAAATATGCAGTAAGAGTTGGTGGTGGACATAATCACCGTTATAATTTAAGTGATGGTGTTTTATTAAAAGATAATCATATTGGTGCTGCTGGTGGTGTTAAGGAAGCCATTATGCTTGCTAAAGAGTATGCACCATTTGTTAGAAAAATTGAAATTGAAGTAGAAAATATGGAAATGGTCAAAGAAGCAGTAGAAGCAGGTGCAGACATTATCATGCTAGATAATATGGATGATGATATGTTAAAAGAAGCTATTGCTTATATTGATCATCGTGCTGAAATTGAAGTTTCAGGAAATGTCACAAAAGAAAACATTGCAAGACTTACAAATTTAGGAGTAGATTATGTTTCAAGTGGTGCTTTAACACATTCTGCACCAATATTAGACCTTTCATTGAAAAATTTACATGTGCTATAGTATCGATTAAGGAGGGCGAGTTATGGATGGAAATAAAAGAAGACAAGCCATTATTGATATTTTAAAAAACAGTTTACAACCTGTATCAGGAACATATTTAGCGAAAACCCTCCAAGTAAGTCGGCAAGTCATTGTTCAAGACATTGCTTTACTTCGTGCTGGTGATTATGATATTTATTCAACACATAAAGGATATGTTTTAAATACACAAAAAGTTTGTAAACGTATTTTTAAGGTACATCATGATGATAATGAAGTAGAAAAAGAACTTTCTTTAATTGTTGACTTAGGTGGTTATGTTGAAGATGTCTTTGTTTATCATAAAGTTTATAATATTGTAAAAGCAACATTAAATATTGCCTCAAGAAGAGATATTAAAAATTATATGACAAATCTACAAACAGGACATTCAAGCTTACTAAAAAATGTCACATCAGGATATCATTATCATACAGTTCATGCAGACAGTGAAGAGATTCTTGATGAAATTCAAGAAGAACTTCAAAAAGCTGGATTTCTTGCACAGTTACAAGAATATGAACCGGTTGATTTTTGGAAAGATAAGTAAAATAAAAACATCAATATTTTGTTATTGATGTTTTTTTACGCTATTTTTTAATTCTTCAATACTTGTATAATCAAATAAACGATCTTGAATATCAAGAATTTGTTGTTTAGAAAGGGTGCTTATAAAATTACTGATATCTTCGTGAAATTGCATTTTAATATATTTAATAATATTTTCTATTGCTTTACTAAGCAAACTATCTATTTCATTACTTGCTTTTTCAAATTTTTTATTTGCTTCCTCAATCTTTCTATCATGAGAATGAAGTAATATCTCATTATCCAAACGATCTAGATATTCTTGGTATGATTCATCAGAAGATATATATTTGTCATGCATTTGTATCGTTTCCTTTATTCTATAATCTATCTCAATTTTATCATAGGGTTTTTTCATTTTTAAAGAGATACATTAACTGATTAAAACTCGTTATTTCATTGATTGCTTGATTGATATATTCAAGTTGAATAATTGTTATCTCAGCACAATTAAAGGGATAGACAATATGATGTTCGTCATCAACCATTCTAAAGTGACATTTATAAAGAGGAGCATTGTCTAAAATATGCTCATAACTAATAATTAATGATCTTACAACATGAGCACTAGTATAATCTTCTCCCTGTTTTACCTGTTGTCTTAAAAGTTCAGCATTATAAAGTTCAAAACGAACAAGTATCTCTTCGTTTAAACCATAGCTTTGTAGTTCAATGTTGTAGATATCACCGATATCATCAACAGCTAAAATAAGTTTCTTTTCATAGAAATTTTTACCATATTGTTGCGCATTCTTTAATTTAATAGAAATAATTTTCCTGTCTGAAACGAGTTCTTGACAAATAAGAGTCCTTATTCTTTCGTTTTCTACAAGCAAATGATGAAAATATAAATCATTTGAATATTTTATAAAATTTTCTCTATTTTTGTTCATATAGATTCCTCCCTATATATATTGTCTTTTTTTGAGGAGTTTTCTTCTTTTTAGTAAAAATAAATGATAAAATTTTAGAAATAGAAGCTTTGGAGGTAAAGTATGAATCAAAAGGTTAAAATGAAGCCATCCTATTTAAAAATTGCTTTTTTGGATAGAGATGGAACTATTATTAAAGATTATCCAGATGAAAAATGGAGAGAAATTAAAGAACCTGAATTTTTAGAAGGTTCAATAGAAGGACTCAAGAGATTAAAAGAGATGGGATATGATTTTATCATTATAACAAATCAATATCTTATTAATGATGGAATTATTTCATTGAATGATTATCAACAGTTTACAGGAAAATTTCTAAAAAAATTAAAAGAAGAAAATATAGATATTCTAAAAATCTACTTTTGTCCACATAATGAAAAAGATCATTGTCACTGTAAAAAGCCAAAACCAGGGATGATAGAACAAGCTAAAAAAGATTTTTTAATTGATATGAATAACTCTATCTATATAGGGGATAGTCATGTTGATTATTTACTAGCAAAACATTTTAATTTAACTTTTTATAGGATAAATTATAATGGTGATAATGTTAAAAGTTATCGTAGTATTTTAGAAATTTCCAAACAAATAAAAAAGATTCAAAATAAATGAATCTTTTATAAGTTTTCTAAAGCATATTCAATAGCTTCACTAACAGCTCCATCTTTACAACTTGAAACAACTTTATAAGCTTTTTCTTGAATAACTTTTTCAGCGTTGTTTGGCGCAAAAGAATAAGGGAAACGTTCAAAGAGAGTAATATCATTCATACCATCTCCTAAAACAATAACTTCTTCTTTTTTGATGTTTAATAGGTCAATTACTTTTTCTAAAATAAGTCCTTTTTGTGCATTTTCATTTGTAATTTCTACATTATCTGGATAGGAAGATAAATAAGCAATTTCTTTCATATCTTTAAAATAGGGAATGACTTTTTGAATTTCTGTTTCATCATGTGAAAAAGCTTCCACTTTAATAACTTCTAAATCTCTTTCAATGAATTCATCAATTGAATCAAATTGTTGAATTTGACAAGCAGGGGAATCACTCATTGGACCTCCTGGTAAAAAATCTTCCATTTTACTGCCAAAGCGAACACTTCCTCGATAAGCAAAACGATCTCTAACTACTTCCGGTTTTAAAGTACTATAAAAACCATTTGTTGTAAAAATCATATAAGAAGTATGGTGTTCAATAAAGATAGGAAGAATTTCTTTAAGTTTCTTTTTATTTAAATAACAATCCATTAATACTTTTCCTTCTTTATTACAATATTGAGCACCATTTCCTAAAATGGCCGAACATTTTATATCTAAAGGGTCTAAAACACTTGTCACGCCATAATAATCTCTCCCTGAAGCTACAACAAATTCAATGCCTTTCGCTTGTGCTTTTTTTATACTTTCAATACATTTGGGATTGATGTAACCATGAGATAATAAAGTTCCATCAACATCACTGACAATCATTTTAATCATTTCTCTTTCCTCCGATAATCTTATTATATAAAAAATAAAGCATTATTTTATTTTTTTACTTATTAAGAAAAAAGAGTTTATTCAACTCTCTCTAAGACTTGTTTGTAGTTTGGAAAATTTGTTTTAGAAACTTTCCATAAAATACCTTTTCCATGTTCTTGTACTAAAGAAGTTCCAGCATCATTTGTGAGAATATTAAAACCACGAGGAAGTGTTGTATTTAATGATTGACACATGTTTTGATAATATTGAAGATAAGCATACTGAGAAAGAATATGCGCACATTTCATCGCTAAAGACATTTCTTCTTTTTTAAATTCAATATGACGAACAACAACGATTTTATTTTTTAAATAACGATAATATTTTTTAGGTGCTAAAAAAGCATCAATCGTTACTTTAGAAATAGGGTGTTCAATACGTTGAATAACATTGATCATCGCTTGATTATAAAGTTTTGCTTTAATACATGAAAGTTTTTGACCTTCTTTTACATATTGATTGTAATGACTATTATCAAGCAAAAGTAAACTATAGGTGAGTTTATCTTTTAATATCTTACCAATTTTTTCAATATCATTTGTAGACATTTCTTTATCTAATTCTAGTTCATTAAGTTCTTTTTCATCTTTTTGATCAACATAACAGGCAACGACACATAATGGTCCAAAGAAATCAAGTGAACCTGTTTCATAACATCCTACATGATTTTCCATTATAAATTCCTCCTCTTTATATCTTATTATAACATAACTTATTTTTGTTTAAACTAGTGTTGATAAATATTGCTCGTAGAGTTTATCTCGTTTTAAAACTTTGATATGACCATATTCAATTGAAATTAAACCCTCATCTTTAAATTGATTTAAAACCTTTGTAACAGTTACTCTTGAAATGGCAAGTGAATCCGCAATTTCTTGATGAGTATAGGGAATATCTCCAAAAAGTAAATTTTTTTCAATATTGTTTGTAGCACTTAATTCATATAAAAAAGCAGCTACTTTTTCAAATCGGTCATAAGTTTGTGCCCATTTTAAAAGTTGAGTTAAATGATTGCAGTTATCATTAAACATCTTAAGTAGAGTAATCGTCAGATCAAGTGATGATGACAAATAAGGATAAAGATCTTCAAGATGACAAGTAATAATTTCAACATCATTAATAGCCGAAACGGTTGTTGGGCGATAAGCATTTTCATAAAGTGAAGATTCACCAAAAATACGTCCTTTATCTAAAACATCGTAATTAATTTCATCACCATTTTTAGTAATATGGTAAACCCGTACGCGACCTTTTAAAACCAGACATAATTCATCAGCATGGTCGTCTTGCATATAAATAATATCATTTTTTTGATAGTGTTTAATGGTACCAGCTTGTTTAAAATAATCAAAGAGTTCGTCATTAATTTTCATTTTTTTCACCTACTTGTTTAAATTGTAACATATGTTACATTCTTAAAAAAGAAAAATTGTTAGGATATATCCCGAGGTGAGAAACATGAAAAAAATTATTCAAATTATTATTGGTAACGTTTTAATGGCTTTTGCTATTAGTACTTTGATTTTAGATAATTCCATTGTAGTAGGAGGAGTTTCTGGTATTAGTACAGTTTTTCATTTTTATACAGGAATTTCTGTTTCCCTTTGTGTAGGAATTATTAATATTGCTTTATTTATCATTGGATTTTGTTTTTTAGGAAAAGCATTTGCGATGAAAACATTGATTTCAACATTCTTATTTCCTATTTTATTAGAATTCTTTAATCAACAACCTTATTTACATGGTTTATTAAATGATCAATTATTAATTTGTATTTTAGGAGGATTTTTATTAGGACTAGGAATTGGTCTTGTATTAAAAGCGGGAGGATCTACAGGAGGATTTGATATTTTAGCACTTGTTGTTGAAAAATATTTTAAAGTACCTGTGACTTTGCTTGTTAATGGGATTGATGCAGCGATTCTTGTTCTACAAATTTCATTTCATAGTGTTCCTGAAATCGTTTATGGGATCATGACAATTTTAATTATAGCCTATATGATGAATTATTTATTATCATCAGGTAAAGGATGTGTCCAAGTTCTTGTAATGTCTAAAGAAATTGAACGTATGAAAACAATGATTTTAAATAATATGGATGCAGGTGTGACTTTATTAGATGGTAAAAGTGGTTTTTATGGAAATGAAACAGAAGTTGTTTTAACGATTTTACCTTATCGTAAACTTCCTGATTTAAAAGATAAAATTAAAGAAATTGATGAAAAAGCATTTATTATTGTTTCTCATGTAGAAGAAGTTAGTGGAAATGGTTTTACATATTCTAAAGAAATGCGAGAAGCTTTATCTTAGGTGTTCATTTTTATGGACATCTTTTTTAATTTGGTAGATAATAAGGCAAACGGGGGAATGCGTTGTGAAAATAGAAATCAGGTATGTAAAATTAGAGGATGCAACAAGATTAGTAGAAATCTATCGTTATTACGTTGAAAAGACGGCAATTACATTTGAATACGAGGTCCCATCTATCGAAGAATTTCAACAAAGAATGGTACATGTCATGGAAAAATATCCATATTTAGTAGCTAAGGTGGATGATCAAATTGTCGGCTATGCTTATGCTGGTACTTTTAATGTTAGAGCGGCTTATGATTGGTGTGTAGAAACATCGATTTATGTAGATCATACTTTAAGAAAATGTGGGGTAGGGAAAAGACTTTATCAAGCTTTGGAAAAAGCTTTAAAAGCACAAAATATTACGAATTTAAATGCATGTATTTCTTCACCAATTCAAAATGATGAATATTTAGATACCAATAGTATTGATTATCATCATCATTTAGGATATCAAATGGTGGGAGAATTTCATCAATGTGGGTATAAATTTAAACGTTGGTATAATATGGTATGGATGGAAAAGTTTATAGGGGAACATCATGAAAATCAATTACCAATGATTCAATTTAATGAAATCAAAGATCAAGTGAATTTAAATGAGGTAGATTAAATGGAATTAGTAACAGGGAGACCACAAGATAAAAGAATAGATAAAGAAGAAAGAGTTTATGATTTACTCGATCAATTAAACATTGACTATCAACGCCTTGATCATCAAGAAGCAAATACCATGGAAGTGTGTTTAGAAATAGAAAAAAACTTAAAATCAACAATTTGTAAAAATTTATTTTTAGTTAATTCAAATAAAAGTCAATATTATTTACTAATGTTGAAAGGACATAAAAAATTCAAAACAAAAGTGATTTCAAAACAAATCAACAGTTCACGTTTATCCTTTGGAAGTGATGAAAAAATGTTGAAATATTTAGATATTACACCTGGTTCAGTAAGTGTTTTAGGTTTAATGAATGATCATGAACATCATGTTCAATTATTGATGGATAAAGATTTATTAGAAGATGATTACTTAGGATGTCATCCTTGTATTAATACAAGTAGTTTAAAAATAAAAATGAAAGATGTATTTGAAAAAATTATACCGGCTCTTCATCATGAACCTATCTTTGTAGAGGTTGATGATGAATAAAAAAGGAATCATCATTTATCTTGTCATGAAAGGACAAGATGAATTTGTAGAAAAGGCAAAAACTTACTTTCAAAAGAGTTCGTATCTTTTAGAGGTTATTGAAATTAATGATTGGCAAGATGAACTTTCTTTTGAATCAAAAACCGGAAAAGCATTATTCCATACAATTGAAACAATTAGACAAAAGAATGCTTCCTTAAAATGTTATATCAGTGGTTATTCACTTGCAGGGCTTTTTAGTCTTTATGCGATGCATGAATTAGATTTAGATGGAGCAATTAGTGTATCGGGTTCTTTATGGAAAGAAGGATGGTTGGATTATTTAAAAGAACATCCCATTGATCATAAGAAAATATATTTGAGTTTAGGAAGTAAAGAACATAAAACGAGAAATGTTTTAATGAAAAATGTGTTAAAAAATACTTTAGAGACATATGAGATTTATCAAAAAGAGAATCAATGTTTCTTTGAAAAGAATATTGGCAATCATTTTTTTCAAAGTGAACAAAGGATGATGAAAGGGTGGGATTATATTCTTTATGAAAAATAGGAAATTAACAGAGAAAAGGCTATTATTTATTAAAAAAATATTATTTGTTTTAACAATTTTATTACTGATTTATCATGTGGGATGGACGATCTTTATTTTAGCTTATCGTCATCATATTGGTGATGTTTACATAAAATATGTGACAACTATGATTTTTCGTATTCTACAGTTTAGTGCAATGTTGCTTGTTTTAGCAGCACCTAAATTTTTAAAGAAATGGTTTAAGATCAATGTTCCTTTAGCACTTTATATTGTGATTGCACTTTTTGCGTTTAATGCTTTAGTTTTAGGAGATGGACTTGATTTTTATGGAAAATATCCATGGTGGGATTCTTTTCTTCATTTCCATTCAGGCATTATTCTATCTTTTGTGGCTTTATGGTTTATACATATTATGATGGCAGAAAAAAGCAAATTTATTTATATGAATAAATATTTTACATGTTTATTTTTAGTGGTTTTCTCTTTAGGAATTGGAGCGTTTTGGGAAATTTTAGAATATAGTTGTGATGGGCTTTTTCATACAAATGCTCAACAATATATGGCTTCAACAAAGGGAACACTTGTTTCTAAAAATGATATTCCTTTAAAAGGGCATGAAGCATTAAAAGATACGATGAAAGATTTAATGCTTGATTTAGGCGGCTCTTTGATTGTTGCAACTTATGGTTTTATTAAACATGATGAAATATTAGAAAAAAGAAACGAGAGATAAATTATCTCTCGATGATATTTTGAGCTAGAGATTCTAAATGATTTTTAGAATCTTTTATTTTTTGAATTTCATCTGGCGAAGCTGTTTCATAATTGAATTTTCTAGTTATTTTCATTAAAGAAGCAAGTTCACCTTTAATTTGTTTTCTTAAAGCTTTATCCATTTCTTTTTTATGCGTTGCAAGACCATTTTGAACATTGATTATCAATGTTTCAACTTCATTTTTTAAAAGCATATTTTCTTTAGTAACTTGGTCTTGGCTTTCATACATTTTCGCTTGTTTAATAGCTTCTTCAATATCTGTATCAGACATTTTAGAAGAACCTTCAATTATCATACTTTGACTATTTCCAGAAGCTAAGTCTTTAGCAGAAACATGAACAATACCATTACTATCAATATCAAAAGTAACTTCAATTTGTGGAACTCCACGCATCGCACGTTTGATTTTTTTAAGCTTAAATTTACCTAAAGATTGATTATCTTTTGCGAGTGGTCTTTCTCCTTGTAAAACATTGATTTCAACTTGTGTTTGAAAGTTTGCTGATGTCGTAAAGACTTGACTGTGACTGGTTGGAATCGTTGTGTTTCTTGGAATTAATGGTGTAGCAACACCACCAACAGTTTCAATAGAAAGTGTCAAAGGTGTAACATCTAATAATAAAACATCATTATCTTCACCATATAAAACCATTTCACCGCTTAGTTTTCCTGCTTGGATTGCAGCTCCTAAAGCTACACATTCATCAGGATTTAAGGATTTACTTGGTTCCATTTGAGTAATTTCTTTTACTTTTTCTTGAACTGCTAAAATACGTGATGAACCTCCCACTAAAATGACTTTATTTAAGTCTTGTGGTGTTAATCTTGCATCATTTAAGGCTGTTTGCATTGGTAAAACAAGACGATCAATTAAAGATTTTGTCAGTTCATTCATTTTTTGTCTTGTTAAGGTGATTTCTAAATTTTTTGGACCATTTACATCTTGATAAATAAAAGGTAAATTAATGATGGTACTTGATTGACTTGAAAGTTCTATTTTAGCTTGTTCACTAGCTTCTAAAATACGAGATAAAGCAATTTGATCTTTTCTTAAATCAATTCCTTCTTGTCTTGAAAAAGTATCAAGGACGTAGTCACTAATGGCTTTATTAAAATCATCTCCACCTAAATGATTATCCCCAGCTGTTGATAAAACTTCAATAACACCACTACCAATTTCAATAATCGAAACATCAAAAGTTCCACCACCTAAGTCAAAAACCATTACCTTTTGACCATAAGCATTTTCTAATCCATAAGCAAGAGCAGCAGCTGTTGGTTCATTAATAATTCTTAATACTTCTAAACCAGCAATTCTTCCAGCATCTTTGGTTGCTTGCCTTTGAGCATCGTTAAAATAAGCAGGAACTGTAATAACAGCTTGAGTTACTTCTTCTTGTAAGTAAGCTTCTGCATCCGTTTTTAATTTTTGTAGAATCATAGAAGAAATGAGTTGAGGAGATAGTTGTTTACCATCGATTTCCACATGATAATTTTGTCCCATTTCTCTTTTAATAGATGAAATCGTACGTTTTGGATTCATCGATTGTTGACGTTTAGCCAGTTCCCCAACAAGTTTCTTTCCATCTTTATCAAAAGCAACAATACTTGGTGTTGTCTTTTGGTTTTCTTTATTTTCAATAATTTTAGCTTTTCCATTTTCATAAAAAGCCATACAACTATTTGTTGTTCCTAAGTCAATTCCAATAACCTTTGCCATAATTTTCTCCTTCTAACAACATAAAATAGGATAATGATATCCGCCACCACAACAACATGACATCATACAATTTAAAAGCATAATCGAATAACAACAATTCATCATACTTGCTGGATTACCATATTGTTGACTGGTTTGACGATATTGTCTTGTATTTCCTTGTAATTGATTTAATAATAAAATATATTGCATATTCATGGGTTCCATTTGAACAGCTGTTTGAGCATATTCTTGAGCACGTATATTATTTCCTAAACCATTTTCGGCAATGGCAGATAAATAAAACCACATACTTGATTTATTACGTATTTGATTTAAAACGTTGATTGCTTCTTGATAACGCCCGCCTTGAATAAATCCTTGTGCTTCTTGATAAGCTTCTTGATCATTACCTGTATATTGATAACCACCAGTTGTTTGACCACCATAACTTTGTTGTCTAAAACCTTTTTTTCTTTCATCCATAATAGTTTTATATGCATTTTGGACTTCTTTAAATTTTTCAGTGTATTCTGCTTGATGAGGATTTCCAATATTAGCATCAGGATGATATTTTTTAGAAAGTGTACGATAAGCTTTTTTGACTTCATCATCACTGGCGCTAGGGGAAATTCCTAGTATTTGATAAGGATTCATGATTTTTCCTCCATTCTTTTCTTTTTAATCAGTTCAAATTTTGTCCAAATACCACTATAGATAATATTTCGTAAAAGTTCAACATTTTCAATCAAAGGAAGCTTTTCAAAATAAAAACTGCTTCTAGAAATCATCATTTCTAAAATATTAAAACAATATTCTTGAAAGTGTTCCTCTTTAAATTTATTTTTAAAAGGATTATAAGTTTGTTTTTTGATATCTTCTTCTACATCTTCAAAAGCATCAATCAAATAAATAAATTTTCCTAAATAAAATCCCATTTGATAAAGATCATCTTTAAAAACATCTTCTTGATAAACACAAATACTTGCCATGATATGACCAAAATGACCAGCAACTTCATCTAAATCTAAACAATGTGATTTTTCTAGATAATGAATTTGGTCTAAATGTTCTTTAATTTTTTCTACTTTATCAGGATATTTCTTTTTAATTCTATTAAATTCTTTTTTTAAAAGTTGTTTAAAAGTTTTACTTTTTAAAGAATTTTCATCTAAAACATCGTCTTCTAATTTATAGTACGTTAAAACAATATTCATATCACTGACATAATTCATATATTGATTAGTACGTACACTCTTTTTATGAAAAGGATGTAATGGGCAACGAATTAAATATTGTTTATCTGTTGGTTCATACAGACTAGAAAGCAAAATTCCTACAAAGTTTAAATCATAATTTAAAGTCAATTGACCACGGCGACCATGATTTTGTTTTAAAGATTGACATAAACCACAATAATATTCTTGATATTTATCATAATCTTTAATTTTTAATTCTGGTTTATTAATAACGACATAGCCAAACATAATTAAGTTCTCTTTTCAAATTTTTGATGACAACTTGGACAAGTTACAATAATTTTTCCTTTTCCTTTAGGAAGTCTTACCATTTGTTTACAAGAGGGACAACGGTAGTATTTATGACTACGATCGGAAAATCTTTTCTTTTGAAGGTTAAAAAATTGTTGAACAGGCGTAATTGCTTTTAAGTATTTTTCATTTTCTTGATAACGTTTATATGTTTGTCTAGAAAACATACGATAGATAACTAAAAGCCAAATAAGATATCCAAGTAACATAATGATTCTATTATTAAAGAATATATTAAGGATAAATAAAGTGATGACAAAAAATAATGCATGATTATTTAAAGTATCTATTCCATATCTTCCTTGCATGAATTGAATTAATTTTTCTTTCATAAACATCTCTCCTTACTTTGATGAGGTGATTATATGCTTGAATTATGTATTGAACATGAACTCTAAAAAATACGATAAATTGAAAATCTTTGACATCTTCTTACAAGATAGGACATAGCTTGTAAAAATATTTTTAATAATTATTTAAAAAGGCAATCAATCGACATGATTTGTATTTTTTTCTTTTTATTGTAGAGATGGAAAGGAGAAAAAATGAAAAAATTAATATGTCTTTTAACAGTTTTTGTAAGTTTATTTTTTATGCAAGTTCCTGTTAAAGCAAGTGACATCAATTGGGATATTTCTAAATCAAAAACAGCCACACAACTAGATAAAAATTATCGAAGCCAGGTGACACTCTCGCTTCCTGCTAAAAGTGAAAAACTTGTTTCAGATGTTGTTTTTGTTTTAGATAAATCAACAAGTACACAAATTGAAAATCAAACTTTAGATATGTTGGAAAATTTACAAACACAAATTTCACAAACAAATGCTAAAGTAAAAGTCGGGATTGTTATTTTTAATAAAGAGGCAAATGTTTTTGGATGGTTTGATCTAGAAAATGATTTGGATGATATCAAAAAGGCGATTTTTAAAGAAATAACATCTGGAACGAATTGTCATGCAGGATTATTAGCAGGAAAAGAATTATTGGATCAAGATCAAGAGATAGCAGCTAAACGTAAGTATATGGTCTTTGTTAGTGATGGTATTACTTATATGTATAATCAAAAAGCAACGGTTACAGCTTGGTCATTTGAAAATGATGGCATTGTTGCAAGTTGGCCAGGACCTGATAATTGGAATTTAAAATATGGTCAAGAAGCTCTTCCTGATTGGGATAATTATTTAACAGATGTAAAAGAAAAATTAGCCATTCAAGGAGATCAGTATGATTATCTTTATGGTGAGGCTCCAACAAATATAATGTCTCTAGAAGAATCTAAAGAAGGGTTAAATTCTGTTGATAAAGCTCTTTATTATACTGTTTCTACTTACCAAGCAATGAAAGATGAAGGATATCATTGTTATTCAATGCTTGCTAATGGATATAGTAATTATCCATGGGCAACATCTTTTATGAATTATTTATCTAAAGGGCAAGAAATTTCTTTTAAAGATATTCAAAATGATATTTATTATTTATTGGATCAAGGAACTTATGTAGAAGACTTTATGGGTAAAGGAAAAGACAATTATGGAAACGATTATGATTTTGACTTTATAACAGATACAAAACAATTTTATATGATGGTTGGGAATCACAAATATGTTCCAGAATTCATCGAAGAAAATCATTATGGTTTTAATCATCAAGAAAATGGTTATGCTTATGAATTATTCTATTATCCTGATGAAAAGGAACATTTTATTTGGAAAATGAATGTACCTGTGAATCAATTCGAACATGTTCAACTTGTTTATACTTTACAACTTATAAATCCTCAAAAAAAAGCAGGAGAATATGGGGAATACGATGAAGATGGTCATCTTTTTAAAGAAGGATTAAAGACAAATACGCAAGCTATTTTACATCCTATTGATAGTTTTTCTAAAGAATTAGAACCTGAAGAATTTTTGTCCCCAACAGTTTCATACAAAGTAATAGAAACTAATGTTGATGAACCTGAAAAGCCAAGTGAAACAATTAAAACGGAAGTTAAAAAGTCAACACCTGTAACGACAAGTCCTGTTGCTACGGGAGATGATACAAAACAAGAATTTTGGTATGCATTATTGGGATTATCAATTTTAACACTTCTTCTTTTATTAATAAAACATTTCAAGACAAGACGCGAGTAGTCGCGTTTTGTTTTTGTTTGTGGTATGATAGCGTGGGTGATAAAAATGTTAGTGTCAATGACAGATTTAACAAAATATAATGGAGAAAAGTGTATTTTAGATCATATAGAATTACATATAGAAGATAAAGATAAAGTAGGAATCTTAGGAGTTAATGGGACAGGAAAATCTACACTTTTAAAGATTATTGCCGGTGTAGAAGACTATCAAGGAAAGATGAGTTATCAAAAAGATATCCGTATCAATTATTTGCCTCAAACACCTCTTTATGATGAAAATGATAGTATTATGGAAACGGTCCATAAGCAATTGGATTCGAAAGAGATTCATGATTATGAAATCAAAGCACAATTAGGTAAGTTTGGTATTTTAGATGAAACACAAAAGATTAAAGAACTTTCAGGAGGTCAACTTAAAAGAGTAGCTTTAGCGATTGCTTTAATTAAACCTTGTGATTTACTTATTTTAGATGAACCAACAAACCATTTAGATAATGGTATGATAGAATATTTAGAGAAGTTTTTAATTAAATGGTCTAAAGGCTTACTCATGGTAACGCATGATCGCTATTTTTTAGAAAGAGTTGTTAATCGTATTATTGAAATAGATCATGGCCAAATTTATAAATATGAAGCCAATTATTCAAAATATCTTGAACTTAAACAAGCTCGTTTAGAAACACAACTTTCTAGTCAAAGAAAGAGAAAACTCTTTTTAAAGAAAGAATTAGAATGGGTACGTGCGGGTGTACAAGCACGTACAACTAAAAGCAAAGATCGTCTGCAAAGATTTGAAGAATTATCAAAAGTTAAAGATGTAGAAGTCAATGGAAAAGTAGAAATGATTCATACGTTCTCTCGTCTTGGTAAAAAGACGATCGAACTTCATGAAATTTCTAAAAGTTTTGAACAAAAGAAACTCTTTGATGAATTTTCATATATGTTTAAACAACATGATCGTATTGGGATATTAGGAGATAATGGAACAGGGAAATCAACTTTATTAAATATTATTACAGGAAATTTAAAGAGTGATATGGGTTATGTAGAAATTGGCGAGACTGTTCGTTTTGGTTATTTTAAACAAGGATATGATGATCTTCCAATGAATAAGAAGGTCATTGATTATATTCAAGAAATCTCCAATGACTTTAAAGTAGATGGTCAAGGATTATCTGCTAAAGATATGTTAGAAAGATTTTTATTTGATTCTAGGTTACAACATACACCAATTTCTCGACTTTCTGGTGGGGAAAGAAGAAGACTTTATTTATTGCGTGTATTAATGATGATGCCTAATGTTCTTGTCTTAGATGAACCGACAAATGATTTAGATATTGATACTCTTAATATTTTAGAAGATTATTTAGATAATTTTGAAGGTATTATTATGACTGTTAGTCATGATCGATATTTCTTGGATCGTATTTGTGATGGTTTATTTATCTTACAAAATCAACATTTAAGATATGTTAATGGGGGTTATAGTCAAAATCTTGATACTACAACTAAAGAAGAGAAAGAAAAGAGTCAAGGGGCTTTAGCTTATAAACAAAGTAAACAAAAGAAAATCAAAATGACTTATATGGAAAAGAAAGAATTTGAAGAAATTGAAGATATCATTATGGATTTAGAAACAAATTTAAGTCAAATTGAAGAAAAGATGAATGGTGTTACTGATTTTAAAAAAATTGATAAACTTTCAAAACAAAGAGATGACTTGCAAAAACAAATTGATGAGAAAAATGAAAGATATCTTTATTTATTAGAATTACAAGAACAAATTGATAATCAATAATTGACTCTTGTATATACATATAGGATAATAGAGACATGAAAAGGAAGGTTTTAAGAAATGAAAAGATTATTAAGTTGTACAAGTAGTGAAATGTTGAAAATGGATGGTCAAGAATTAAAACAAGCAATTCTTGCTAGTGAAGGAAGAACTGTGATGACAGAAACAGTTGTTGCGATTGAACCTTTATTAGGAGATCTTACAAATGCTGAACTTGCTGTTTCATTTGGAAGTGACATGGTTTTATTAAATTGTTTTGATTGTAATAATCCAGAAATCAAAGGGTTACCAGCATGTGATAATCCTGTAGAAAAATTAAAAGAAATCGTTGGTCGTCCAATTGGATGTAATCTAGAACCAGTTGATTTAGAGGCTGAATTAATGGAAGAAAGACGTGTGATTTCTACAGGTAGACAAGCAAGAAAAGAAACTTATATTAAAGCTCAAGAATTAGGTTTCAACTTTATTTGTTTAACAGGAAATCCAGGAGTTGGAGTTTCAAATCATTCAATTTGCGAAGCAATCAAAGAAGCTAAAAAATATTTTAAAGGATTAATTATTGCTGGAAAAATGCATGCTGCAGGAATTGATGAACCAATCGTTGATATGAATAGTATCAAAGAGTTCATTGAAGCAGGGGCAGATGTTATTTTAATGCCAGCAGTTAATACCGTTCCAGGTTTATCTGAACAAGAAGTGACTGAAGCTTGTCGTTATATTAAAGCTCATGGGGCTTTATCATTAAGTGCGATTGGAACAAGCCAAGAAGGTGCAGATGAAGGAACAATTCGTGAAATTGCTTTATTAAATAAAAGATGTGGTATTGATATTCAACATATTGGAGATGCAGGATTCTGTGGTATTGCCTTACCTGAAAATATTATGGCTTTATCAATTGCGATTCGTGGTAAAAGACATACTTATCATAAAATTGCTTCATCAATTAATAGATAGAATGTTATTTATGTTTGAAAGATGTCCTTTAAGTTATAAATAATGAAAGAACGATTGATTTATGATATATTAATCATAGATCAATCATTTTTATATGGAGGTAATTATGAAAAAGGCTCTTATTATTGTATTTATAATGTGTTTATTAGGGATGATTTTTTTATCAGGAAGTATCTGTGTTTTTTTGAACCGGTTGAAGTTTTTAATAAAGCTATTGTTGTAGCTATTTTAATTATTGCTTTTATTATTTGTTGTCTTTATAGAAAGAATAAGAAAAGAAGATAAGATGGAGAGTGTTAATTGCACTCTCTTTTATGTTATAATGGATAAGGTGATAAACATGAAACATATCTTTATATTAAAACCAGATACTTCTAAAAGTTTAATTAATTGTATAGTAACAATGATGCAAGGAAAACGTTATGAATTACGCTATACCAAAGATTTAGATGATGCAAGAAAGATAGCCTTATCTTATCAAGATGAAAAGGAAGTTTGTCGTTTATACGCGATAGGTGGCGATGGTTTTGTTCATAAGGTGGTCAATGGCATGGTAGGATCTCATCATGAACTCGTTGTCATTCCTCAAGGAACAGGAAATGATTTTGCTAGAAGCATCTACAAGAATTTAGATGCGATAAAGATTTTTAAAGAGTCATTAAATAAACAAGCAAGGCCTATTGATGTAATTCAATGTAAAGAAGATTTGTATTGTATCAATGTTTTTTGTTGTGGTTTAGATGCTGATGTTGGGAATTTAGTGAATACAAATCGTAAGACAACCTTATTTCCAAGAATTATGCAGTATAGTTTAACGATTTTAGACAAGATCTTTCATTTAAAATTTTATCCAACTGATATTTATACATATAATAAAGATATTTATCAAGGTAATGTTTTGATTTGTACCTTTTGTAATGGTCATTATTTTGGTGGTGGCTATCAAGCTGGTTATTATTCATCTTTAGAAGATGGTATGATTGATATGTCGGTGGTACCAGAAATATCTAAAAAAGAATTACCATATTATTTAAAAGGACTGATCACCAATACATTACATAAAACAAAAAAATTTCAACATTTTAAAGAAGATGATGTTTGGGTCAAAACCAATCAATATGTTAATATTGATGGTGAAAAATATGAACCAGGAACATATCACTTAAAATGTTTACATAAAAAAATTCAATTAGTTTATTAAGGAGATTACTATGGAAATAGATTTAAAAACAGATTCACGTAAGGTTAAACCAGGAGATACTTTTATTGCGATTAGAAATGTTAATCGTGATGGACATGATTATATTCCTCAAGCTATTAAAAACGGGGCAACAAAAGTCATTGTTGAAGAAGGAAATTATGATGTTGAAACTGTTGTTGTTGAAGATACAAGAGCATATTTAAAAGATTATTTGTATGAACATTATTACCCTTATTTCAAAGATATGAAATTAATTGGAGTTACTGGAACAAATGGTAAAACAACGATTGGTTATATGATGTATCAAATGATGACGATGCTTGATATTCCTTGTGCATATATGGGGACTATAGGTTTTTATTATTGCGGGAACTTTATTAAAATGGTTAATACCACACCAGATGTTGATGTACTTTATGATTATTTTATTAAAGCAAAAGATGCCGGGTGTAAAGTATTAGTGATGGAAGTTTCTTCACATGCGCTTGCGAAAGATCGTATTCATGGCTTAGAATTTGATGAAGTTGCTTTTACAAATTTAACACAAGACCATTTAGATTTTCATAAAACATTAGAAAATTATGCGAATGCCAAACAACTCTTATTTAAAAAGACCAGAGGAAAGAAAATTGCTGTCATAAATGGTGATGATCCACATGCTTCACATTTTGAATTAGAAGGTAATCAAAATCTTTTGATTTCTGATCAAAAAGGTGATGTTCTCATTCAAAATATTGAATTTTCTCATTTAGGGACAACTTTTACTTTTAAATATCAAGAAAAAGAATATCAAACACATATTCAAATGGTAGGAAGATACAATGTTTATAACTATCTTACAGCGATGCTTTTAATTCATGAATTAGGATATGAAATTGATGCTATTTTAGCCTTAAATACAAAATTAAAAGCCCCTAAAGGAAGAATGGAACTTATTGTTTATGGAACAAATGGTATCTTTGTAGATTATGCCCATACCCCTGATGCCACTTTAAATGTTTTAGAAAGTGCTCAAGAATTTAAAAAAGGAAGAATTATTACGATTATTGGTTGTGGTGGGGATCGTGATACGACCAAACGACCAATCATGGGGGAAATTGCCTGCAAACATAGTGACCACGTGATTATTACAGATGATAATCCGCGAACAGAAGATCCTCAAAAAATCATTAATGATATTTTAGTAGGTGTTAGTGGGAATTATGAAGTTATTAATGATCGTCATCTTGCCATTGTTAAGGGAATGAGTTTATTGAAAGAAAATGACATTTTAATGATTTTAGGAAAAGGACATGAAGATTATCAAATTATTGGAACAGAAAAGATTCATTTTTCTGACCAAGAAGAAGTAGAAAAATATATTAAGGAGCATCAAGATGACTAAAATTGCTTTTTTTGATGTCGATGGAACTATGATTAATGTACCTCATCAATTATTAAAACCAACAAAAAGAACAATAGAAGCCTTAAAAGATTTTCAAAAACAAGGAAATTATATTGTCGTAGCAAGTGCTAGAGGAGCAATGCCAGATTGTTTAAAGGAAATTCCTTTTGATGGCTTTATTGGTTGTGATGGTGGATATATTGAATTTCATCAAGAAGTTTTACTCAATAATATCTTTACTGTTAAAGAGTTAAATCTACAAAATAGTGTCTATGAAGCAACAAATGGACAATATATTATCAGTGAAAGAAATCAAAGTTATTTCAGTGATATGAATGGTGAACTTATCAAAAAACATTTAAGACTTTATACAGGAACAGATAAGCTTCCTGATGATTATGATGATAACTGGCGCTTTCAAAATATCAAAGCCAATACAGTAACCGCTCTTTTCTATAATGCAAAAGACTTACATGAAGCCTTAGATATGTTACCAAAAGAATGGTCTATCAATACTTATGATACAGGACATATTCGTATGGATATCCATCCTCAAGGTTACACAAAGGGGACAGCGTGTGAATATTTATATCAAAAATTAAATATTCCTAAAGAAAATACGTATGCTTTTGGTGATGGAGAAAATGATATTGAAATGTTGCATCTTGTAGGAACTTCTATTGCGATGGGTAATGCGGATGATGAAGTTAAAAAACATGCTTCTACAGTGACTTTAACAGTAGATGAAGATGGTATTGCTGATTTTTTTGAAAAGGAATTTAAAATCAAATGAGAATTAGAAAAATAAATTTTCAAGAAATAAATTTTGAATATTGTTCTTATCCTCAATCAATGTATGATTCCATAAAAAGAATAGGACTTTCTTTTCCTATTAAAGTGAATATTATTAATGGTAAATATTATTGTAAAGATGGACATAAACGTCTTTCTATTATTCAAGATTTATTAAAAAATGAAGAAGGTTATGAAAAAAGAAGGGATGTTCCCTATATTATTTATAATGATGGGAGTTCTAGATCTAATGATTGTTGGCGTGATCGCAACATGCATTAGATCTTTTTTTCATTTTTTGAAAGTGGAAAGTATGAAAATTTTAGAGGTATATAATAGCTTTGAGGAAGTGATTATTTTGTTATTTAGTAATAGAGATTTAAAAAAATTGATAATACCTTTAATTATTGAACAGGTATTAGCATTAACAATTGGGATGTTTGATACCATGATGGTTTCCCAATGCGGGCAAAGTGCGGTTTCAGGAGTGAGTATTGTCGATGGGTTAAATGTGTTGATTATCAATATCTTTTCGGCACTAGCTACAGGTGGAGCTGTTGTTTGTTCGCAATATATTGGTAAAAAAGATGAAGAGATGGCTTGCCATAGTGCTAAACAGCTCTTATTTACCATCTTAGGTTTATCACTTGTTATTATGGTTTTATGTATGATTTTCAATGGGAATTTATTGAATTTGATTTTTGGACATATTGAAAGTGATGTGATGGCTTATGCAAGAACTTATTTTTTCTTTTCAGCCTTATCTTATCCTTTTATTGGTTTATTTAATGGTGGGGCTGCTTTATTTAGATCAATGGGAAATAGTAAAGTAGCAATGACAAATTCATTTTATATGAATATTGGAAATATTGTTTTAAACTATATCTTTATTTTTATTTTAAATATGTCTGTTAAAGGGGCAGCTATTGCAACCTTACTTTCAAGAATGTTCTGTTCATTTATTATTTTATATATGTTATTAAATAAAGAACATATTGTACATATAGATACGTATTTAAAATATAAGTTTGATTTTTCAACTGTCAAAAGAATCTTAAAAATTGGTATTCCAAATGGTTTAGAAAATGGAATGTTTCAAATGGGGAAAATCCTTGTGCAAAGACTTGTTTCAACTTTTGGAACAGCTGCCATTGCAGCCCATGCTGTTGCCTTTAGTTTAACATCCATTGCCGTTGTTCCAGGAATGGCTTTAGGACTTGCTATTTTAACAGTGGTTGGACAATGTATAGGAGCTAATGATTATCAACAAGCTAAATATTATACAAAGAAACTGATGATTATTGCTTATTTATCAACAATTGTAGCAGCTGGTATTTTACTTGTTGGGGTTAGATATATTTTAAGATTTTATGCTTTACCACAAGATACTGCTAATTTGGCGGTTTCAATGGTTTCACTTCATTGTGTTTTTGATTTCTTTGTTTGGCCAATGGCATTTTCTTTTCCAAATGCCTTACGTGCAGCCAATGATGCAACTTTTACAATGATCGTTTCTACATTTTCAATGTGGACTTTCCGTTTTGCTTTAAGCTATGTTTTTGCTTTGTATTTACGCATGGGTGTCATTGGTGTTTGGTGGGCTATGATTGTTGACTGGATTTTTAGGTCAATTTGTTTTATGATTAGATATAAATCCAATAAATGGATGAATAGAACGTTAGTATAGGAGAATTATATGGAAAAAGTAGAATATTATTTTAGAGAAATTTCAAAGATTCCAAGAGGATCTTACAATGAAAAAGCAATTTGTGATTATGTGGAAAACTTTGCTAAAGAAAGAAATATAAAATATGTAAGAGATAAAATGCATAATATCGTGCTTTTTAAAGAAGCAACAAAAGGCTATGAAAATCATGAAACAGTCATGTTAGAAGGACATATGGATATGGTCTGCGAAAAAAATAATGATAGTGATCATGATTTTTCAAAAGATCCTATTGAACTTATTGAAGAAGATGGTTTTTTACGTGCCAATAAAACAACATTAGGAGCGGATGATGGTGTTGGTGTTTGTTATATGCTTGCTTTATTAGATGATGAAAGCTTAAAACATCCAGCTTTAGAATGTGTTTTTACAGTTCAAGAAGAAGTAGGACTTAATGGAGCAATGGGTCTTGATAAAAGTATTTTAAAAGCGAAAAAGATGATTGGACTTGATAGAGGTAAAGAAAAAATTATTACTGTAAGCTGTTCTGGAGGAAGAAGAGCTGTTGTTGAAAAAGAACTTTCTTATCTAAAAAATGAATCACCTTGTTATCAACTTTATGTGGGTGGCTTACAAGGTGGACATTCAGGAGGCGTTATTCATTTAGAAAGAGGAAACGCTAATGTGATTATGACACGTGTCTATTATCATCTTTCTTTAAATAACATTGAATTTTTATTAGGAAGTTTTAAAGGTGGTTTAAAAGATAATGCGATTCCTAGAGAATGTGTCAGTGTCTTTGCTTCAAATGATGATTTTAAAAAAATCAAAGAAGTTGTTTTAAAAGTAGAAAATGATTTAAAAGAAGAATTAAAAGAAAGTGATGAACATGTATTTGTTCGTTTAGAAAAAGTAGATTCTTTAAATGAAGTGATTTCAGTTAAAGAAAGCCAAGATATTATTTCAATGATGTATTTAATGCCTAATGGCTTTATGCATAAATCTTTAAAAATGGATCTTACCAATATTTCTTTAAATATGGGTGTAGTGGAAATGAATGAAAAATTCAATATTTATTTTTCAATTCGTTCTCCAATGGAATCGGCTAAAGATGAATTATCAAACAAATTGAGTTTAATTGCATTAATGTTTAAGGCAAAATATGTTTTAGATAATAACTATCCAGGATGGAATTACGATGAAGGTTCAAAACTTAGAAAACAATATGTTGATTTTGTAAAAGAAACAGAAGGAATCACTTTAAAAGAAGAAGGGACACATAGTGGTCTTGAAACAGGTATTTTCAAAGGGGCACTTCAAGATTTAGATATTATTACTTTAGGGCCAGATATGTTTGATATTCATACTCCTGATGAAAGATTAAATATGAATTCATTTTATAAATGTTATCAAAGACTAATTCATTTTTTAGAGAGATTATAAGATGTTAGAACTTATTAAAGTAAAATATGATCAAGATATCAAAAATCAATTAGAAAAAAGATTTATTGCTTTTGACGTAGAAACAACAGGTTTGAATCCAAAAGAGGAAAGAATTATTGAATTAGGAGCTGTTCTTTTTGAAAATGGACAAGCTGTTCAAAAATTTAATACACTTGTCAATGCTGAAGTAGAAATCTCTGAGTTTATTTCTAATTTGACACATATTACCAATGAGATGTTAGAAAATCAACCACGAGAAGAAAAAGCATACGAGATGTTCCAAGAGTTTATGAAAGTGGCTCTTGAAGGCAAAGTGATTGTTTGTGCGCATAATGCGAAATTTGATATGTCGTTTTTAAAGGAAACATTTAATCGCTTAAAATTAGATGGGAAGATTTGTTATGTAGATACCTTGCAATTATCAAGAAAGTATATTCATGGACCTTATAATTATAAACAAGGAACGATTGCTCATTATTTACATATCAAGAATGAAAATGCGCATCGTGCTTATGATGATGCTTATGTTTGTGGACAAATATTAAATCATATAGTAAAAGGAAGTTTTTAATAAACTTCCTTTTAATGTACAATTTCATTGAGTAAATTGACGGCAGCCATGGCATCTTTTGTATAGTAATCGGCATGAATATCTTGAGCGATATCTTCTGTTAATACAGCACCGCCAACAAAAATTGGACACATATTTTCTTCTTGTTTTAATAAAGCAATTGTTTCTTCCATTGAAACAACCGTTGTTGTCATTAAAGCTGAAAGACCAATAGCTTTAGGATGATGCTTACGATAGGCTTCTAAAATGACTTCTGCGGGCACATCTTTTCCTAAATCAATGACTTGATAACCGTAACTTTCTAAAACAACTTTTACAATATTTTTCCCGATATCATGGATATCACCATGGACAGTCGCAATTAAAACAGGACCTTTAGAAGATTTCGTTGTTTTAAATGTTTGTTTGATCACATCAAAAGCAATTTTGCTTGCTTCTGCTGATTGGATCAATTGAGGTAAAAAGATTTTACCAGTTTCATAATCCTTCCCAATTTGGTCAAGAGCAGGAATTAAAATGTCATTGACGATTGTTAGTCCATCTTGACTTTCTAAGGCTGTTTCTGTTGCTTTTTTGACTTCATCTTTTAAACCGTGTAAGACAACATCATTTAAAGAAAAGGATGTTGTTTGTTTTGGTAAAACGACTTGGCTTTGTGCTTGTTTTTGAATGTAATTTGTTGCATCTTGATCATAATTATAAAGTACATTAAATGCATCAATTGTATTCATTAATTCTTGATCTAATGGGTTGATAATTGGTAAATCAAGTCCTGCCGACATTGCCATTGCTAAGAATGTTTTATTAAGTAAAGGACGATTTGGTAACCCAAAAGAAACGTTACTTACTCCTAAAACAGTATGGACACCCAATGTTTTAACCATAGAAACAGCTTTGATTGTTTCCATGACTTCTTTTTGTTGAGCAGAAGCGGTTAAAACAAGACAGTCGATAATGATATCTTTTTTGTCAATTCCATATTCTTTTGCTTTGTTAATGATCTTTTTAGCGATTTCAAATCTTTGCTCAGCCTTTGGAGGAATGCCATTTTCATCTAAGGCTAAGCCAATGACAACACCACCATATTTTTTTACAACAGGGAAGACGGCTTCCATGGTTTCATCTTTCCCGTTGACAGAGTTAATAAGTGGTTTTCCATTATAATAACGACAAGCTTCTTCAATTGCTTGGAAATTAGAACTATCAATTTGTAAAGGAAGTTGAATAACTTCTTGTAATAATTTAATAACATGCTTCATCACTTTTGGTTCATCAATACCAGGTAAACCGACATTGACATCTAAAACATGAGCTCCTGCTTGTTCTTGTTTGATGGCTTCTACAACAAGTTCATCGTAACGTTCTTCTTTTAAAGCAGCTTTTAATTTTTTCTTTCCTGTTGGATTTAATCTTTCTCCACAAACAACAACATGTTTTCCAAATTCAACAGTTGTTGTTCCTGAAGAGACACGAGTCAACGAAGAAACTTCTCTTGGAGTCACTGTTGTTGGGCAGTTTTCTTTTAATTTTTGAATAAATTCAGGGGTTGTTCCACAACATCCACCAACGATAGCGATTCCTTTTTTGACAAGAGGAACGATTGCCTCAATAAATTCATCTACTTTCATTGGATAAACGGTTTGTCCGTCTTCTAAAAGAGGGAGACCCGCATTTGGTTGAATCATCACAGGGAAAGAGGTACTTTCTAAAATATTTTCAATAATAGGAGCCATTTCATTTGGTCCTAAAGAACAGTTAATTCCTAAAGCGTCCACTTTTAATCCTTCTAAGACATTGACCATTGTAAGAGGATCACAGCCTGATAAACTACGACCATTTGTTTCAAAGGTCATTGTTGCAAAAACAGGAAGATCACTACACTCTTTGACAGCTAAAATACTCGCTTTTAATTCATAAATATCTGTCATTGTTTCAAATAAAACAACATCAATATCCTCTTTTACAAGTTCTACCATTTGTTTAACGCTTTGATAAACTTCGTCAAAAGTTAAAGTTCCCATCGGTTCCATAAGTTTACCAATAGGTCCAATATCTAAAGCAATATAAGCATCAGGTTTGATTTTTTTAGCTTCTTTTGCATTTTGGATAGCTGCTAAAATCACTTCTTGATAGCTATATTTATGTTGTTCTAATTTAAGAGGATTTGCGCCAAATGTATTGGTTGTAATAAAATCAGCTCCTGCTTTTAAATAACGGTGATGGATATCAATAATTATTTTAGGATGTTCAATATTATAATATTCTGGAATTTCTCCAGCCTTCATTCCTAGTTCTTGAAGTTGTGAACCAAAACCACCATCAAAAATAAGAAGATCTTTATTTAATCTTTCGCGTAACATGTTTGACCTCTCTTTCTAAAATTACAATCTTTTATATGTAAACAATTCTGACATGTTTTTTCTTTTCTGTTATCACCTAAACCAATCAAACCAATCATTGATTTTTGTGGTAATAAAATATTACTTTCTTGGACAGTCAAACCAATTTTTTTAGAACTTTCGATAATGAAAGCAAGCTCTTTATTGAGTTCAATAGGGACACGACCATAACCAGGACAAAAACGAAACGTTCTTTTACCAATCAGTTGTTCATTTTCATATTCATCACATTTCACTTCTAAAAAACTACTTGCGACAGCATCAAAAATCGTCGCTTTGGTCATGTCAATATGACTGTAATAATGAGATCTTTTTTCTACCTGTAATCCTAAAGTACAGCCAATAATAACAACATCATGACAATTTTGAAATAAATCATTCAAGTCTGGATAATCGAGATTTAAAGAAATTTCATCAATTCTTAAAGGATGAAAAGAAAGAGGAAATTTACGATAAGTTACTCTAAAAGAACTCATTTTTTCAATTTCCTCTATGCATTCATCAATCAAAACATTCATTTTTTCATCAAGTATTTGATGATGATATCCTAAATACTTTAAAGCATTTTCTTTAATCTTTGAAAAATTCATCACGAATATATTCTGTTCTTTTTAAAATTTCTTTTGCAATCTCTGGTTTATTCATTGTATAAATATGTATTCCATCTACACCATGAGTCATTAAATCGATGATTTGATAAGTTGCATAGTGTAAACCAACTTCCCTTCCCGCTTTAGGATTTCCAGCAAAACGATCAATCATCGCTGCTAAATCAAACGGAACAGAACAATTTGACATTTTTGCGATATTTTTTAACTGTTTTGGATTATGAGCAGGCATAATTCCTGCAAGAATAGGGACATGGATTCCAATTTTTCTTGCTTCTCTGACTAGACGATAATAATATTGATTGTCATAAAAAATTTGTGTAACGAGGTATTTTGCACCAGCATCGACTTTTTTCTTTAGGTTTAAAAGATCTTCTTCAAAATTTTTAGCTTCATAATGTGTTTCTGGATAACATCCACCAGATAAACAAAAATCATTAGGAAAGTTTTCTTCAATGAATTCATTTAATTCACTGGCATATTTAAAATCACCATGATTAATACCATCACTATCTTTAGGATAGTCGCCACGTAAAGAAAGGACATTTTCGATACCATTTTCTTTAAGTTCTTCTAGAATTTCTTTGATTTCATCTTTTGTATTATTCATACATGTTAAATGAGCTACAGATTCAATACCATATTTATTTTTAATGGTTGACGCAATCTTACATGTATTTTTAGATGTAGAACCATTTGCTCCATATGTAACAGAAATAAAATCTGGATTTAATTTTGCTAGTTCATCAATGGTTGCATAAATAGATGTGATATCATTTTCATTGTTTTTTGGTGGGAATATTTCAAAAGACAATGTAGGTCTTTTATTTAATAATTCATTAATTTTCATACAGCTACCTCACTTTTATTGATTATTATATTGAAAAAAGAATAAATAGTAAATGATTAAATAATTGTAGTTTGTTATAGCTTAAATCTATAACTATTTTTCTTCTATTATTGATTCAGCAATGTTGTTTAAAGAATAACTTAGTGTTGAAAGAGAAGCAATAAGTAAAAATAAATCATGATATTGATTTATATCTAATTGATAATCTTTAATTATTTGTTGAATCATTTTTTGCAGTTGTTGATTTATAGAATGTTTGATTTCAATAAAATGATCATATAACTTTGATAAATCAGTATTACTTTCATAAATAGGAATAAGTAAATCTTTAATTTCTTGAATGGATAGATTGTTTTTTAATTGATAAATCATTAACATTTGAATAATTTGTTCTTTAGTATATTTTTTTCCTTTAACTTGAGTAATAACTTTTGATTTAGAATAATTGTTAATCATTGTTTTAGTTAATAATTTATCATCTTCATTTTTCTTATTATTAGCTAAATGACTATCAAATAAAGTCATAATTTGATCCATATATAAATCTAAATCAGGGATATCTTTAGATGTAATAGAACTTTTTTGAACCTCTTTTTCTATAATGTTATTTAATATTTCTTGATTCATATTTTCACCTCATATTTATTTTATAGATTATCATATTTTTTTGCAATATAAACTATTTGAAATGGTTTTAAATACTATATATTTAAAAAAGTCATACTAGGATTTTAAAAAGCTTTATTGTATAATGTCCTTGGTGATTAGATGAAAAATATAAGTAAGAAAAATTGGGTTTTATATATTGTTACTTTTTTGGTGGTTGTTATTGGAGATCAACTTACAAAAATATTAGTGTCTTCTTCGATGATGCTAGGGCAATCGCAAGCGATTATTGATAATTTCTTTTATTATACATATTCGCATAATCAAGGAGCAGCTTGGGGAATGTTATCAGGACATATTAGTTTGTTTGTAATTGTTTCGCTTGCTGCAGCAATTTTTATGTTTTATTACTTTAGTAAGACAACCAAAGCTCAAAGATTAACACGTTATGGAATTGTTTTAACTTTTGCAGGTCTTGTTGGAAATCTAACAGATCGTCTTTATTTTGGATATGTGAGAGATTTTATTGATTTTATTATTTTTGGTTATGATTTTCCTATTTTTAATATTGCTGATATGGCAGTAGTAATAGGAGTAGGATTGATTATTTTAGAGATTATATTTGAGGATTATATTAATGGACAAAAGAAAATTAGAGATTAATGAAGAAAATGTACGTTTAGATAAGTTTATTATGAATTCAATTTCTGATTTATCAAGAACACTTATTCAAGAATATATTAAAGAAGGGCATGTTCTTGTAAATGGAAAAATTGAAAAAGCAAGTTATAAAATTAAAATGAATGATGCTATTGAAATCACGATTCCTGATAATAAGGAGATGGATGTTTTACCAGAAGATATTCCTTTAGATATCGTTTATGAAGATCAAGATGTCATCGTTGTCAATAAACCTTCAGGGATGATCGTTCATCCAAGTGCGGGAATTTATAGTGGTACTTTAGTAAATGCTTTACTTTATCATTGTAAAGATTTATCAGGAATCAATGGTGTGAATCGTCCTGGTATTGTTCATCGTATAGATAAAGAAACAAGTGGTTTATTAATGGTAGCAAAAAATGATAAAGCTCATAAATCATTGAGTGAACAGTTAAAAGAACATAGTGTTACACGTCGTTATGTGGCTTTAGTTCATGGTGTTATTCCACATGTTCATGGTAAAGTCAATGCACCAATTGGTAGAGATGTCAATGATCGTCAAAAAATGGCTGTCACAAAAAACAACAGTAAAGAAGCAATTACTAATTTTACAGTATTAGAAAGATATGATGATATGTCTTTAATTGAATGTCGACTTGAAACAGGAAGAACGCATCAAATTAGGGTGCATATGTCTTATATTGGTTATCCAGTTTATGGAGATCCTAAGTATGGAAAGAAAAAAGATGATCAAAGTCATGGACAATTCTTGCATGCTAAAAAATTAGGATTTATTCATCCTACAACAGGTGAATATTTAGAGTTTGAATGTCCTTTACCTGATTATTTTCAAGCAAAACTTGATGAATTGAAAGGAGAATAAAATGTCTAAAAAGATTATTAGTTGGCAACAATATTTTATGGGAGTTGCTAAGCTTTCAGCTTATCGTTCAAAAGATCCTAATACACAAGTAGGAGCGTGTATTGTTTCTCCAGAAAATAAGATCGTAGGAGTAGGATATAATGGACTTCCATGGGGATGCGAAGATGATCAGTTTCCATGGGCGGCAAGAGAAGGAGATTTGTATGATACAAAATATCCTTACGTTGTTCATGCAGAATTGAATGCCATCTTAAATAGTATTTCTCATTTACAAGGATGTACGATCTATGTTTCTTTATTTCCATGTCATGAATGTGTGAAAGCCATTATTCAAAGTGGTATTAAAGAAATTATTTATGAAGATGATAAATATAATGGAACAGACAGTGATCGTGCTGCAAAACGTATGTTAGATGCCGCAGGTGTCAAATACACAAAAATTCCAGCATTTGAATTAAATATTTTATAAAATAAAAAGGTCTTCTTTGGAAGACCTTAAATTACATCTTTAATACGCTTATAATTAGTCATATTAGTTTTTGTTACTTTAAGTAACATTTTTTTACCATACTTTTTAGCAATACTTACAGCAACATGATCGACAACTGAGCTTGTATTACCACGAGGCAATTTTACTTTCAAGCTTCTAGACATGTTATTAAAATATTGGTAAAAGGCATATTTTGAAAGAATAGACGAACACATAATTGCAAAGTATTGTTCTTCTCCTTTTTGCTCAAAAGATAAATCCTTAACAACGATTACTTCACTCTTTAAATAATTATAATACGTTTTAGGTGAAACAAATTGATTTACGACTTTTTTATCAACTTTCATTGCAACTTTTTGCATTACATTTGTAACGGCCTGATTATAAAGTTTTGCTTTAATGTTTGCTAGATTATTACCAGCAACTGCCATTTGATTGTAGTGAGAATTATCAAGAATCAACAAACTATAAACAAGTCGATCTTTGATCTCTCTAGCAATTTCAATAACTTCTTGAGGTGTCATGAGTTTAGGATCACGAACATTTAAGCTCGCTAACCAATCATAATCACGTTCATCGATATAGCATGCAACAACACATAATGGTCCAAAAAAATCACCCGATCCTGTTTCATCACAACCAATGTGAGAATAAGGATAATATTGTTTTTCTTGGCTTGATGGACCACCATCACTTAAAGGGGCGTAGTTTTCAACATGCATATCTATAATATTCATTGGTTTGTTATTATTTGCTACATTCATGTCATTTCTTTCCTCCTACCATATATATTAATTATAGCATATTTTTCAAATTTTGACACTATATTTTTGTTTTGATACAATAATTGCAAGGAGGTATTTATGGCTTTATTAAATAATCCCTACATAATCGATATAATTATAGGTCTATTCTTTATTATATATACATTTATTGGTTATCTAAAAGGATTCATTATTCGACTTTATGACTTTTTTAGTCTTTTTATAGCTTATTTTCTAACAATTAATTTTTCTTTTCCTTTATCTAAATTGATTACATTTTATCAATTAGAAGGTTTATTAGAACCAATTGGTATAAAGGTAAATCAATTGTTAGTTGCTGTTATTTTATTTATTGTTATCTATTTCCTTTTAAAAGGAATTGGTGTTTTATTAAAACCGTTTTTAAAGAAAATTGTTTCTTTATTAAAAATGACAAAATTGTTAGATCATTTATTAGGTTTGATTTTATCAATTATTGAAGGAATCATTATTGTATATTTTGTTATTTCAATGATTTTTATTCCTTTTATCAATCAAGGAAAAGAAACAATTGAACAAACGTATATAGGCTCTTTTATAATTGATACCATGCCTCATTATTTTTCATCTATTGCTGATTTTAAAGATTTAAATCAATTAACACATCTAGATGTTTCTTTATCTGATGAAAAACAAGTATCTATGGTGACAAATTTTATAGAAGAAGCAAGTCAAAATAAATGGTTAGATGATGAAACAATAAAAGATTTTATTTATAACTATTATAGTGAAATAGATTTACAAACAGTAGATCAAGAAGATTATCAAAGAATATCTTCTTTATGTCAAAATTATGATATTGATATCAATCTTTTAACGAAAGGACATTAGAAATGAAAAAGAGTTATCGAACATTGGAGTTTTCATTTATTCAAGATTATATTAAAAACTATTGTTTTAGTGAAATGGCTAAAAAACGAATTGATCAAATACAGCCTTTTCAAGATATAGATGATTTAAAACTCTATCAAGATGATATATCAAGTGCTATGAAAATCATCTATGCTTATGGGCGTATTCCTTTAGCCCCTTATGAAGATATTAAAGAAATACTTCAAAAAGCACAAAAAGGTGGTGTTTGTTATCCTCAAGATTTATTAAAAATCGTACAAATATTAAAAAATGTACAAGAGGTACAAGCTTATTTGGATCAAGAAATTGAACAAAGTCATTTACTTGAAATACTTTCATTACTTTATTTACCTAAAGATTTATATAATGAAATTTTAAAATGCGTCGATCCAAGTGGAAATATTTATGATCATGCAAGTCATGAGCTTTATCGTTTAAGAAGACAAATTTCAGCGATTGAAGCCAATATGAGAAAGAAAATTGAAGCATTAAGAGCACAAAATAAAGATTATTTATCTCATGATGTCATTTCAACAAGAAATGATCATTTTGTTTTACCCGTCAATGTTTCTTATAAAAATCAAATCAAGGGAATTCATCATGGACATTCTTCTTCAGGAAGAACAACATATGTAGAACCAGAAGAAATTGTTTCTTACAACAATCAACTTTCACAAATTAAACAAGATGAACAATTAGAAATTCATCGTATTTTATTAGAACTAACAAAAAAGGTAAGAAGTTATGATCGTGTTTTAAATGAAGATTTAGAAATCATGATAGAAATGGATGCTGTTTTTGCTATTAGTGAATATGGCAAAAAGTTAGATATGGTGATGCCAGTTGTTGATGAAAATTGTCAGGAAATTGAGTTACTTAAAGCAAGACATCCTTTGATTGATCAAAAAGAAGTTGTTGCTAATGATATTGTATTAAAGAAACCACAAGATATTTTACTCATTAGTGGAAGTAACACAGGAGGGAAGACAGTTGCTTTAAAAACAGCGGGATTACTTTCTTTAATGGCTATTTGTGGACTTCCAATTCCAGTCACACAAGCAAAACTTCCATTGTTTGATGATGTTTTTGTAGATGTGGGGGATGAACAATCTATTGAACAATCGCTTTCTACTTTTTCATCGCATATGAAAAGATTGGTTTTTATTACGCAACATGCGACAAAAAATAGTTTAGTTATAATTGATGAAATTTGTTCAGGAACTGATCCTAAAGAAGGTGAAAGTTTAGCAGAAGCTATTTTAACTTATTTACATAAAAAAGGTGCTTATATTTTAGCTTCTACTCACTACAGTGCATTAAAAGAATTTGCGAAAGAATCAGATTATATTAAGATTGCTTCGGTTGAATTTGATCAAGAAAAAATGCAACCTACTTATCGTTTATTAGATGGTAGCGTAGGAAATTCTTATGCTATTGAAATTTCAAAACATTTAGGTTTAAATCAAGACATTATTCAACATGCTTTCATCATCAAAGATGAAAGTATGACAACATCACAAAAGTTATTAGAAAAATTACAATCAGAATTATCAGCTGTTTTACAAGAAAAAGAAGCTCTTGAAAAATTACAAAAAGAAACAGCAGATAAAGAAAAGCATTATCAACAATTGATTGATAATTATCAATCTAAAAAAGAAAAAATGATTGAAGAGGCTCAAAGTGATGCGAATGAGATTCTTGAAGAAGCACAAAATAAAGCAGATGCAATTTTAAAAGAATTACAAGGACAAATTAAGCCGCATCAAGTTATTCAAGCTAAAAAACAATTAGGTGATTTAAAACATCAAAAGAAACAAGTAGAAAATCATGAAAATCATGATTATAAAATAGGAGATATTGTTAAAGTATTATCTGTCAATCGACAAGGAGAAGTTGTTGACATCAATAAAAAAGGAATGTTGACGATCTCAATGGGTGGTTTAAAATTGAATGCTAAAAAAACAGAAGTTCAATTCATGCATGAAAAAGTACCAGAAAAGAAAGAAACATCTAATATCCGTTCATTACGAAGAGCTAATAAACAAAGTTATGAACTTAATATTATTGGTATGCGTTATGAAGAAGCAATGAATGCAGTAGATAAATTTATTGATGGAGCACTCGTATCAAATTATTCAACAGTACGAATTATCCATGGAATGGGAACAGGTGTTTTAAGAAAAGGTGTTCGAAAGTTATTGGATAAAAATAAATATGTAAAATCTTATCAAGATGGTGGACCAAATGAAGGTGGATTAGGTGCAACAGTGGTATATTTTGAATAATGGATCTTCAATATATTAAAGATAAGTTATCACTTTTACCAATGCAACCAGGCTGTTATTTAATGAAAGATAAAGATGGTACGGTGATTTATGTTGGAAAAGCAAAAAAATTAAAAAATAGGGTTTCTTCTTATTTTGCAGGAAGTCATAATTATAAAACAACAAAGCTTGTTCAAGAAATTGTTGATTTTGAATATATTGTGACAGATAGTGAAAAGGAAGCCCTTTTATTAGAAATCAATCTAATTAAAGATTATGCACCTAAATACAATATTAGTTTTATGGATAATAAATATTATCCATATATCCAATTAACAAAAGAAAGACACCCACGCTTAAAAATCGTTCGAAACGCTAAAGATAAAAAACATAAACACTTTGGTCCTTTTCCAGATGGTACAGCAGCTAGAGAAACATTTAAATTATTAAATCGTCTGTATCCTCTAAGAAAATGTAATCACATTCCAAAAAAAACGTGCCTTTACTATCAATTGAATCAATGTTTAGGACCATGTGTCAATGAAGTAGATGAAGAAGAATATAAAAAAATAACCAAACAAATTACACAGTTTATTCAAGGAGATACCAAAGAAATCATCGATGATTTACAAAATAAAATGATGCAAGCTTCAGAAAGTTTAAATTTTGAACTTGCGAAAGAATACCGTGATTTGATTCAGCATATCAATCATGTTACAAGTAAACAACATGTTCAATTTGCAGATCAAATTGATCGAGATATTTTTGGCTATTATCAAGATAAAGGGTATCTTTCTTTACAACTTTTCTTTATGAGAAATGGAAAATTACTCGCAAGAGATTTAAATCTAGTACCTCTACAAGATGTCCATGAACAAATTACACAATTTATTGTTGGTTTTTATCAAGAAAATACATATCCTAAAGAGATTCTATTACCAGAGGATATTGATACAACTTTGTTAGAAGAAATAGTTGAATGCAAGATCATTAAACCTCAAAAAGGTCAAAAAGCAAAACTTGTAGAAATGGCAACAAATAATGCAAAAGAAGCTTTAGAAAAGAAATTTTTATTGATTGAAAAGAATCAAAAGGCAACGGTAGGTGCTATTAAACAATTGGGAGAAAAATTAAATATGATTACTCCTAGAAGAATTGAATTGTTTGATAACTCTAATATCCAAGGAGCTTATGCGGTTGCAGGAATGGTTTGCTTTGTTGATGGGGTACCTTCTAAAAAAGATTATCGTAAATTTAAAATCAAAACAGTTGAAGGACCGGATGATTACGGTAGTATGAAAGAAGTTATTTATCGTCGATATTATCGAGTACTTGTAGAAGGATTAAAAAAACCAGACTTGATTATTGTTGATGGTGGTAAAGGACAGATTAAAGTTGCAAAAGAAGTCATTGATAGCTTAAATATTGGTATTAAAGTATGTGGGCTAGCCAAAGATGATCATCATTCAACGGCTGTTTTAATTGATAGTGACTTTAATGAAATTAGTATTGATAAAAAAAGTGAACTCTTCTTTTTACTAACACGTATGCAAGACGAAGTCCATCGCTATGCGATTTCATTTCATAAAAATGTTCGTTCTAAATCTTTATTTCAGTCTATTTTAGATGATGTTGAAGGAATTGGACCAAAACGTAAAAAAGAATTATTAAAACATTTTGGTTCTGTTAAAAAATTAAAAGAAGCAACGCTTGAACAATTAGAAGAAGTCTTACCTAAAGAAGTGGCAAAAAATTTATTTACTGTTTTACAAAACACCAAATAATATAATTTTCATATACTACTATTAAGGAAGTGGACTATGAATATTATATTAACCCCAAGAGAAAAAGAAATATTTCATTTATTAGTCAAGAATTATTCTACAAAAGATATTGCTAGAAAGTTAAATATTAGTGAAAAAACAGTGAGAAATCATATATCAAATGTAATTCAAAAATTAGGTGTAAAATCGCGTATACAAGCAGTATTTGAATTGATTAGGTTAAAGGAATTACAGCTTTAGCTAATTCCTTTATTTTTTTTCTATAATTCTATATAATAGGGATGGTGATGAAGATGAAATTAAAAAGCTGGCATCTTTATGTTCTAGCAACTTTATGTTTTCTATTTGCTTTTACATCATTAAATATGAAATATGATCGTTTTTATCGAGTAAATGGTATAGATAATGATAATCGATCTTTAATAGAAAAGTATTTAGATAAAGAAGAACAGGATTATTTAATTGATCATGGAATATCAGTAGATGAGTTTATTGATTATATTACATATGATCAATTTCATTTACAATATTATCAATATTATAATGAGTTAAAAGAAGCTAAAAAATATGATTCATTAGAAAATTTAATAAATGATGTCAATAGTGTTGTTGATCGTCTTACAGTAGAATTTGGAACGCAAACAGATACATATTTTAAAACACTAATTAAAAATGATTTATTTTATGCTTATCAAAAAAGTACGTATTTTGATTTTGATAATGTGCGTTATTATCAATTGTTAAGGACACTTTATAGTGATGATGATTATAGTTATATTATACTTACAAATGATTATGTAAATACTTTGGAAAATGAAAAAGATGATACATATAAGCTCTTTAAAGAAATGGTAAGTACGTATGATGCACAAGGTCTTTATATTTTGATGAATACAGAATTAAAAGCGAATGCTTCTCGACTATATAAAATAGATACAATGTCTCAAGTAATTGATGATACAACTTTTATTGGTGGTTATGAATCTAAACATATGACAATGATTGAAAATATTTCAAGATTATCTTATTCCATGTATTTAAATGAAGAAGCTTATAATGCTTTAAAACAAATGTATGATGATTTATATAAAAATACTAAAAAAAGATTTTTAGTGACAAGTGCTTATAAAAGCTATGATGTTTTAAATTTAGAAGAAAATACGTCACAAGCTGGATATAGTGAATTTCAATTAGGAACATCTGTTTCTTTAAAAGTAAATGGGATAAAAGATGTTGAATTTGTTTCAACAGATGTTTATCAATGGCTTTTAGAACATAGTTATGAATATGGATATGTTTTAAGGTATCCAAGTGATAAAGTAACAGTTACACAAAAAGAAAGTTGTAATATTTTTAGATATGTTGGCAAAGAAAATGCGCAAAAGATGCATAATCAAAATTTATGCTTAGAAGAATTAAATAATCAATAATTATTAGATCGTTATTCTAATTAAGGAGATACTTGTGAATAAAAAGGGTTGGTATTTGGTACTAATATTAGGTTTTTTATTAGTAACAATATGGCTAGGTAAATGGATAGGTTTACAAAGTCAAATGGATTTTATTGATCTAGCATTAGGACTAATGACGGGAATAGGACTTATTGTTACTGCAAGTATTAAAATCAAAAGAGAAAGATAAATTTTTATTGACAAGTGTATTTTAATAAATATAATAAACATGAATTGAATAAACAACGGTAGGTGAGGTTACCGCAGGGATTTGGATATCCTAAGATTACTGCCGCAAAATTGTGGAGACACAATGCGCTGGTTAGCAGATAAAGTCGCAAAGGCTTTGTTTAATGTAATTGATATGCCCTGTGATACTAAAGCTTGAACGGATGAAATGAAAAATAGAACATCGCTCAAGCAGCGATGTTTTTTTGTGAGGAGGTGAGTTATATGGACGAGGGTTGTCAAAGGCAAATTCAAAGAAGGAGGAAATATAAAAATGAAAAAAGAATTAATACTAGAATTATTAAATACAAAACAATACAAACAATTACATACTTTATTAATGGAAAACAATGCTGTCGATATAGCTCATCTTTTACAACAAATAGAAATTGATGATTGTGCTATTGCTTTTCGTTTACTTTCTAAAAAGAAAGCAGCACAAGTATTTTCAAATATGGATATTAAAACGCAAAGTCAACTTGTAGAATTGTTTAGTGAAAAAGAGTTAGAATCATTGATTGAAAATCAATATATGGATGATCTTGTAGATTTAATCGAAGAATTACCTGCAAATTTAGTAACAAGACTTTTAAAACATGTTGATGAAAATCAAAGACAAGTCATCAATCAACTTTTGAGTTATCCTAAAGATAGTGCTGGAACAATTATGACTACTGAATTTCTTTCTTTAAAGAAAGAAACTCAACTTGAAGATGCTTTAAATTATATTAAACAAAATGGAAATCATTGTAAAAGCATTTATACAAGTTATGTTTGTCAAGATAAAAAATTAATAGGAATTGTTTCGACGAAAGATATTTTATTAAATGATGAAAATAAAAGTATTGAGGAAATTATGAAAGAAGATTTTCAATATGTTTATACTCATACAGATCAAGAAGAAGTTGTTAATATTTTTAGAAAGTATGATTTAGTTGTTTTACCTGTTTTAGATGATGAAAAAATGCTTGTAGGAATTGTGACAGTTGATGATGTCATGGATGTTATGGTCGATGAAACAAGTGAAGATATTTCTAAAATGGCTGCTGTAGAACCACATGATAAAAGTTATTTTGAAACATCTGTTTTTGAACATGCTAAACATCGTATTATTTGGTTACTTGTATTGATGTTTTCTGCAACGCTTACAGGAAGTATTATTACAAGATATGAAAATGCTTTTCAAGCAGTACCTTTATTAGTCTCATTTATTCCTATGTTAATGGATACGGGAGGAAATTGTGGCTCTCAAAGTTCTACTTTAATTATTAGAGGGATTGCTTTAAATGAAATTCGTTTTAAAGAAATATTTAAAGTGATGTTTAAAGAATTTAGAATTGCATTAGTAGTAGGAGTGATTTTAGCAATTGCGAATGGACTTAGAATTTATGTGATGTATCAAGACATTAATATTGCTTTTGTGATTGTTTTATCTTTAATTGTAACAGTTATTTTATCTAAATTAATTGGTTGTATTCTTCCTTTAGTTGCCAATCAAATCGGTTTAGATCCAGCAATTATGGCTTCACCACTTATTACAACAATTGTAGATACATGTTCTATTCTTGTTTATTTCAACATTGCAGTACACATTTTTAACTTATAAATTTTGTGCTACAATATAGAAAAATAAATGGGGGATGAAAAAATGGAAATAAAAACAGTTGCTGTTTTAGGTGCTGGAGCAGTAGGTTCATATATTATTTGGGGACTAGATAAAAAAGTAAAATTAGGTGTTATTGGCGAAGGGGAACGTGCTAAACGTCTACAAAAGGGATGCTTGATCAATGATCAAATGTATTATCCTGAAGTATGGTCACCGACAGAAGCACATGGAGTGGATTTACTGATTGTTTCTTTAAAATATTGTGCTTTAAAAGATGCCTTAAAATCTATTCAAACGATCGTTGATGATCATACAATTGTCATGTCTTTAATGAATGGCGTAGATAGTGAAGAAATCATTGGAGAAGCCATTGGAAAAGAACATCTTATGCCATCTTTAATTAAGATTGCTTCACGTAAAGAAAATGGTTATCGTTTTGATTCTGAAACAACTATTGGAATTGTTTTTGGAGAACTCCAAGCACCTTATCAAAGCAAACGTGTACAAGCAATAGAATCATTATTTGAAAATACAGGAATCCACTTTCGTGCAAGTAAATATATTCAAGAAGAAATTTGGAGTAAATTTCGTTTAAATGTTTGTAATAATTTACCTCAAGCTATTTTAGGCGCAGGAGTAGGTTGTTATCGAGATAGTGAACATATGAAATTTATTCAAGATGGTTTACGTCATGAACTTGAAACTATTGCACACGCTAAAGGAATTGATTTAAGTAAAGCTGATTCTTCTTCATCGCGAGGAAGTGCTGTACCAGCAAGTGCTCGTTATTCAACATTGCAAGATTTAGATGCTAAACGTCATAGTGAAATTGATATGTTTTCTGGAGCGTTGATTAAAATGGGAAAGGAGCTTCATATTCCGACACCTTATAATGAATATACTTATCATATGATTAAAGCACTTGAAGAAAAGAATGATGGTTTGTTTGATTACGATCAAGAAAATCAAAGAAATATGTGTTCTAAATAAGAAGATACCAAATGTTATCTTCTTTTTTTATAAAATCAATCTTTTTATTATGTAAAAAATGATTTTTTTCTTTAAAAGTTTGAACATTATGATAAAATGAACAAGGTGGAGGTGGTAATAATGATAGTAGACCCGTTATCCGGTGGACACAATGGTAATAGTGAGGATCATTTACCACCGTCGGTAAAGTTCCTCTTTAAATAAGAGGGGGAAAATAAATGATAAAACAAATGACTTCTGAAGAATTAAAAAATTTAATTCTTCATGGGAATAAAGAAATAATTAAAGAAGTTTTAGAAAATATTCACCCGGCAGATATCCTTGATATTTTGCATGAAGATGAAGATTCATCAAAAGAAATCTTAGAACATTTACCAAATGAAGTTATTGGTGATATTTTAGATGAAGAAGATGATGAAGAACTTATCTTAGAATGGTTGAATTTATTTTCAAAATACAAACAAAAACAAATCTTAGATGAAGTAAGTCATGACGTTATTACGGATGTTATCGGATCAATCGAAGATGAAGATGAAAAAAATGCTTTTTTAGAGTTATTGGAAGATGACGATAAAGAAGATGTCAAACAGTTATTACAATATAACCCAGAAACTGCTGGGGGAATTATGACAACTGAATATTTAGATATTCATGCAAATAATACAGTCAAAGAAACATTGTTATTTTTGCAAACAACGGAAGAAGAACCTAGACATTATCTTTATGTTGTAGATAAAGATAATGTATTAAAAGGGGTTGTTTCTTTAGGTGATATCGTTACAAGTACCTTTGATACACCAATGCTTGAGATTACAAATCAAAATGTTAAAGCTGTTTATTATTATGAAGACCAAGAAGAAGTTGCGAAGACTTTTAGTAAATATGGATATATTTTGATGCCTGTTATAGATGAACAACATCATTTATTAGGTGTTATTGATATCGATGATGTTATGGATGTCATTGAAGAAGAAACAACAGAAGACATGAACTTATTAGGAGGGGTTGGTTCTGAAGAACGTTTAGATTCAACACTTGTAGAATCTTTTAAAAATCGTATTCCTTGGTTGATTGTCAATCTTTTTACAGCAATTATGGCTTCAAGTGTTGTTAGTGTTTTTGAAGGAACAATTGCGAAAGTTGTTGCTCTTGCAACGATTAGCCCGATTATTACAGGAATGGGTGGTAATGCTGGAACACAAACTTTAACTATTGTTGTTCGTGGTTTATCACTAGGAGAATTAGATAAAGAAAATGCTCGCAAAGTTTTGTTAAAAGAAATTGGACTTGGTATTTTAAATGGTGTTGTCATTGGGGTATTAGTTTCAGTAGGGGCTTGGTTCTTTGCTGGTAATCCATGGTTTGGTGTTGTAGCTGGACTCGCCATGATTTGTAACATGATCGTTGCCACACTTGCAGGTTATTTTGTACCAGTTATTTTAGATAGATTTCATGTTGATCCAGCCCTTGCCAGTGGGGTTTTTGTAACAACATGTACAGATATGTTTGGCTTCTTTGCGTTTTTAGGACTTGCGACCATTTTAATGACACATTTACTCTAATAAAAAAACATTGGAAAAAAAGCCAATGTTTTTTTATATAAGTTGATATTTTTTCATGGTTTTATAAATACCATCTTCAGCAATATCATCACATACTTCATCAGCAATTGCTTTTAAACCTTCTTTAGCGTTACCAACAGCAATACCGATATGGCAATACTCTAACATATCCGCGTCATTCATGCCATCGCCAAAGGCAAAAGTATTTTCTTGAGGAATGTTTAAATGATTGATAAGTGCTTCAATGGCGCTTGCCTTGTTAACACCAACAACGGATAATTCCCCTGAGTCATCTCCAAAAGAAGGAACGGTACAATGAATAACATTGAATGCATCAGAAAAGTTATCTATAATTGTTTGAAAAGGAATATCTTTATTTTCTAAAAAACAAATTTTATTGACATCACTACGATACATACTTTCTCCCTCTATTAAAGATGTAATAAAGTGACTTGGTTGTTCAGCTTTTTTCTTTCTAGCCTTTTCGTCATTTTCTAAATCGCCATAAGTAATCATTTCTAAGCGAGATACTAAATTTTCACTAGCAAATAATCCACCATTACTTTCAAGATAGTAGTCATAATCATTTTCTTCAAAGAAATCAACGACACGATTTACATCTTTGTCAGATACTTTTTTATGATAAAGCATTTCATCACCAATGGTTACAAAGCCACCACCAGCACCAATGATGCCATCAAAACCGACATCTAAAATATGTGGGTAGATTTCAGCAAGTGATCTTCCTGTACATAAAAAACATAAATTCCCTTTTTTTCTTGTTTCTCTTACTGCTTTGATTGTTGATTCTGGTACATATTCTCTTGCAGGTCTAACATCAACGAGAGTACCATCAACATCAAAAAAGATAATTTTTTTATTCATAACTAACCTCCAACTTAATTTTATTATAGCGAAAAGAATGTATTGAAATTATTTTTTTTCATTTCGTGCAAATATTTTTGTTTTCAATAAAATAAGAGTAAAATTATAAATGGAAGGTGAATGTATGAAAAGAAATACACAGGATTTAACAAAAGGAAGTATTGTCAAAGCAATTATTTTGTTTTCAATTCCTTTATTAATAGGTAACTTATTTCAACAACTTTATAATGCAGTCGATTCTTATGTTGTAGGAAATTATGTTGGAAAAGTTGCTTTAGCGGCAGTTGGTGCAAGTACACCAATCATTAATATGTTGATTGGTTTTTTTATGGGAATTTCAACAGGGGCAGGAGTTGTTATTGCTCAATTCTTTGGAGCTGGTAATACTTGTAAAATGAAAAGAGCAATTCATAATAGTATCGCTTTAACTCTTGTTATGGGAGTTGTTTTAACGATTGTTGGTTTATTATTTAATGATCCAATTTTAAAAGCAATTGGTGTTCCTAGTGAAGTGTTTTCTGAAGCTTCAACGTATTTATCTATTTATTTTTGGAGTCTTATTTTTGTAATGGTCTATAATATGGGATCAGGTATCTTACGTTCGGTGGGAGATTCTAAAAGACCGCTTTATTTTTTGATTTTTTCAAGTGTTGTTAATATTATCCTAGACTTTTTATTTGTTAAATATTTTCATTTTGGTGTAGCTGGTGCAGGATATGCGACTTTAATTGCTCAAGCTATTTCAGCAATTATGGTCATGTATGTTTTAATGAAAACAGAGGATGATTATAAAGTTGTTTTAAAGGAAATTGGTTTTGACAAAGAAATTTTATTAAAAATTATAAAAATTGGTTTACCTACAGGTTTTCAACAAAGTATTGTTTCTTTATCAAATGTCATTGTTCAATCTTATATTAATGTTTATGGAGCCTCTGTTATAGCAGGTTATTCTGTAACGATTAAAATAGATGGTTTTGTTAACTTACCTTTACAAGCTTTTAATATGGCTATTACAACTTTTGTTGGTCAAAACATAGGAGCTAAACAGTATGACCGTGTAAAAAAAGGAGCTTATATTACAACAGCATTAGCAACACTTACCATTGCTTGTTTTGTAGTAATTATGTATTTCTTTGGTCGTGATTTTATTGCTTTATTTAATCAAGAAAAAGATGTGATTGATGCTGGAAGATTGATGCAGTTAACATTCTTACCATTCTATATTGTTTTACCAATCAATCAAGTTATCAATGGGGTTTTACGTGGAGCCGGACGTTCAGCTGTTCCAATGTATGTGATGATATTCTCTTTTGTTTTCTTAAGACAAATTTATCTTTTCTTAATTACAAAAGTAACAAGTGATATTGTTTATGTCTTTTTAGGATGGCCTACAACATGGGTCGTATGTAGTTTGATTTTTATTATTTATTTTTTCAAAGTACAATGGTTACCACAAGAAAAAGATGCCTAGGCATCTTTTTGGTTTAATATTTTATTTTTATCAATGATAGGTTTTTGATATGTTTTAGAATCATTGATATCAAATTGTTTTAAATAATCAATTACTTGATTTGTAAGATATGTTGGTGTAGAAGCTCCTGAGCTTACAGCAGCATATCTTTTATTTTTTAACCATTCAATTTCTAAATCTTCAATACTTTCAATCATATAAACATCACATGTATGATAATCATGAGCAATACTTGCAAGTTTTCTTGTGTTGTTTGAATGAGGATCACCAACAATAAAGATAATATCAACATCATCTTCAATGTTTTTAATAGCTTCTTGACGTATTTTAGTAGCTGTGCATGTTTCTTTTTCAATTTCTACAAAAGGTAAAATTTCTTTTGCTTTTTCGCATAAATCATAAACATCATAAAGAGACATTGTTGTTTGATTAGTCATAACATATTTTTTAGTAGGATCTATTGTTTTTAAATCGTCTATATTTGTTATTAAATGAATTCTTTTTTCATCAATTGAAATTGCACCTTCTGCTTCAGGATGTCCCTTTTTACCAATATACAAAATTTCATAACCTTCATTTAATTTATCTTGAATAAGATCATGAGTTTTAATTACATCTAAACAAGAGGCATCAATTACTTCTAAACCTTTTTCTTTCGCTTTATCAAATACTTTTTGACTTGCTCCATGAGCAGTAATAATGACTTTTCCTTCATTGATTTTATCTAATAGTTCTAATCGTGTTTTTCCTTTGAAATCAATTGTTTGAATTCCTAAATCTTCTAAAGCATTTACAATATATTGATTATGTACAATCATTCCTAGAATATAAACAGGTGCTGTTTGGTGTGCTTGTTTTTTAGCTATTTCAATTGCACGAACAACGCCTTTACAATAACCTCTAGGAACAATACCTTTTACTAACATCTTTTATCACCTCAAAGATGATTATAACATATTTTCAAATATTTCATTGTTTTCTTTAGAAATTGGTTTTAATTCCTTTTCTATTTCATCAAAATCTATGTCATTTAAATGATTCATTGCTTTTAATAAAGTCAAACCTTGTTTGGTATTATCAATTAATGGTTTTACTTGATAGATAATAGGAATAACTTGATTTGCGATTTGAATACCTCGTATCGTTGTATGAAGAGTATGTTGTAAATTAAATTTTTTAGGTATTCTTTGAAAATAAGGATACATCTGAGGTTGATAGTAATAATAATTGGGGTTTTGATAAGGATACATAAAATCACCTACTATAAAATATGATGAAAAGGTAAAAAAGTGAAACTTAAAAAGATAAGATAAAAATTACAAAGAAAAATAAAAGCCCTTACATTGAAATGGAGGGTATGTTATACTAACAAATAGTGAGGTGTTAAAATGATTAGAATATTATTATGTTGTGGTGGGGGCTTTTCTTCAAGTGCTATTGCAACAAGGATGGAAAAAGAAATTAAAGAAAAAAATTTAGAAGATAAATACAGTATTGAATTTTTACCATTTGGTTTAGGATTAAAAGAATTAGACCGTTTTGATGTTGTTATTTTATGTCCACATTTGAAGGTAGAATTAGATAGAGCTTTAAAAAATCAAACAATTGATAAACCACTTTATTTACTTCCGCCTAAAATGTATGGACTCATGAAATTTGATGAAATCATTGTCGATATTGAAGATGTAATGAAAATGTATCAAGAAAATCCAGTCGTACCTGTGAAATTTCCTGGAGAAGATAATTTATTACGTATTACTAGAGGTGTTGCTTATCGCCACGCACATCCCTTAAAATAGGGAAAGTTGTCGATCAATATAAGAAACCTGTTTTGCTTCTTTAATAATATCGTCTTTTTGAAAGTCTCCAATTAAAAAAGGGGACTTTTTATTATGCATTTTAACATTTTTTAAAACAGTTTCACGATCGTAATTGGCATAACAATAAAGGCAACCATGTAAACACGTATTATAAACGCCAATATCATTATTTAATAAACAACGGCATCCTTGTCTAGCTTCATTTATTTTAGGTAGTTTTAATGAATGGTCTAGAGCTCTTTCAATAATTTGTTGATTCATACATCCACTTGTATGAACACCTGTTGTTTTTAAAAATTCATTTTCGTGACATGAATAGATTTCAATGTTATATTTTTTTCCAATTTCTACAAATTTTTGACAAAGATAGATTTGATCTTTTTGATTTACTTCTTGAACTTCTTTAAAATTCTTTTTTGTTTTTTGATATAAATCGATAAAACTAATGACACATTGATGAGTATATCCAGTTAGTTTTTGACACATTTTTTCAAAGATTCGAAGATGATATTCAATGGTATAACAATCATTTAAAAAGATAGGGTCATAACGCCAACCAATACAACGACTTCCTATTTTTTTAGATAGTTCAATGAAGCTACGAATAATTTCATTTTTATTGGGAACATAGGGTTCAATCATTTGATTGTAAGGGGTGATTGTTACAAACCAGAAATGTTTATAGTCTTTAATTAAATCTAGACGTGAAAGCATTGGTTTAGGATTTTTAGTACAAAAACAAATAATATCAATGACTTGAGGATCTAAAATATATTTTGTGACTTGATGAGGGAAATAGGGATTACGAACACAGACAAAACCTTCTTGAATACGATTAAAAAACCAGTCACTAAAAAAGGCAGGTATATCTGTACGATTACCAGTATTTAAGATCATCTAATCACCTCCAACATGAATATTATAGAATAATTATAAAAATCCATCCATAATATTTGTTGAAATGTATCAAAAATGTGGTATAATAACGTGACTAAAAAAAGAAAAAAGGAGGATTTTATGGCAACTTTTCAAGATTTTAAATTACAAGAATATTGTAATCAAGTAATTAAAGAGTTAGGTTTTAAAAAGCCAACCCCAATACAAGAAAAAGTCATTCCCCTTGTATTAAAAAATAGAGATATTATCGGGATTTCACAAACAGGGACAGGTAAATCACATGCATTTTTATTACCAATCATGTCTCGTATTGATGTCAATAAAGATTGTGTGCAAGCTGTTATTACAGCACCAACAAGAGAACTTGCTTCTCAATTATTTAATAACGCTAAAACATTTACAAAATATTTACCAGAATTACGTGTTTCATTAATTGTTGGAGGAAGTGACCGTCAAAGAGCTGTTAATAAACTTTCAATACAACCACACGTGGTTATTGGAACACCAGGACGTATCAAAGATTTATCTTTAGATGCGCAAGCTTTACAAATTACAACAGCAAAAACTTTTGTAGTCGATGAAGCAGATATGACATTAGAATTTGGTTATTTAGAAGACATTGATGCTGTGGCAGGAAAAATGGCTGATGATCTACAAATGATGGTTTTCTCAGCAACGATTCCACAAAATCTAAGACCATTTTTAAAGAAATATATGCAAAGTCCAATTACTATTGAAATCGATAGTAAACTTGCTACAACAGCCAATGTTGAACATATTTTACTCGCAACAAAGCATCAAGATCGTTATGATGTTTTAAAGAAGATCATGGCAACAATTGATCCTTATATTTGTATTATTTTCGCGAATAAAAGAACAGAAGTATCAAAGATTACGCGACAATTAAGAGAAGATGGTTATAAAGTTGGAGAAATCCACGGAGATTTAGAACCTCGTGAAAGAAAGAAAATGATGCGACAAATCAATAACAATGAATATCAATACATTGTTGCGACAGATATTGCTGCACGTGGAATTGATATTGATGGTGTTTCTCATGTCATTAATATGCAATTTCCAACAGAACCTGATTTTTATATTCATCGAAGTGGACGTTCAGGGCGTGGAAACTATACAGGTATTTGTTATAGTATGTATGATACAACAGATGAAAAAAATATTGCAATTCTTGAAAGAAAAGGAATTGAATTTAAGAATATGCAACTTAAAAACGGACAATTTGTGGATTTAGGACAAAGAGAAAAACGTAAAAAACGTATTCGTCAACAAACTGAACTTGAAAAACAAGTTCAAATGATTATCCGTAAACCTAAAAAAGTAAAACCAGGATATAAAAAGAAACGTAAATATCAAGTTGAACAAGTTGTACGTAAACAAAAACGTGCGATGATTCGTGATGATATCCGTCGTCAAAAGAAAGAACGTGCCCGTCAAGCACAAATCGCTAAACGTATGGAGGAAGGCAATGATAATTGGTAGTCATGTCTCAATGTCTGGGAAAGACATGCTTTTAGGTTCAGTAAAAGAAGCTTTATCTTATGGTGCTAATACGTTTATGTTTTATACAGGTGCACCACAAAATACGAGAAGAAAAGCCATTAGTGAATTAAAGGTGGAAGAGGCAAAAGCTTTAATGAAGGAAAATAACATTGATTTAAAAAATGTTGTTGTTCATGCACCTTATATCATTAATCTTGCTAATACGGTTAAAGAAGAAACTTTTGAATTAGCTGTTAACTTCTTAAAACAAGAACTCCAAAGATGTCAAGATATTGGGACATCGATTCTTGTTTTACATCCTGGAAGTCATGTAAAAGCTGGAGAAGAAGTGGGTCTTCAACAAATCATTAAAGGTTTAAATGAAGTATTAAAAGATACACCTTATCAAGGAAAGATTGCTTTAGAAACAATGGCAGGAAAAGGCAGTGAGTTAGGAAAGACATTTGAAGAAATCAATTATTTGATTTCTCATTGTGATTATCCTGAAAAATTAGGTGTTTGTTTAGATACGTGTCATATTCATGACGCAGGATACGATTTATCAAATTTTGATGCAATTTTAGATGAATTTGATCGTATTATTGATTTAGATTGTTTACTTGTTGTTCATTTGAATGATTCTAAAAATGTTCAAGGAGCTCATAAAGATCGTCATGCAAATCTTGGCTTAGGTGAGATTGGTTTTGATATTTTAAATGGGATTGCTCATAATGAAAGAATAAAAGATGTTCCTAAGATTTTAGAAACACCTTATATTGATGGTAAAGCTCCTTATAAAGAAGAAATAGATATGTTGAAAAATCAAGAATTTAGAAATATTGAAGTATGATCTTGAAACAAAGATTTCAATTTTAAACTAGTGGAAACACTAGTTTTTTTCATAATTGATTGAAATAGAATAGGTAAATAATGTTCACTACAGAGTAAAAAACGGTTTTGATCTATCACTTGATAGATCACCTTCAAATCTTCTTCATTTAGCTCTAATGCTTGTATTTCCTTATTGCTTCTGAAATCTTCATACGATAAAAAATGTTCAATGAATAAATTTTCCATAGTTTTACGCCTCCATAGTTATATATATGAAAAAAAGATGGTTATTATGAATTAACCATCTTTAAAATTTCATCTTTGAGCGTTTGTACCATATCTTCTTGTTTAACTTTTTTAATAATTTTTCCTTTTTTGATCAATAATCCTTCTTTAACACCACCGGCAATACCAATATCGGCATTTTTGGCCTCACCTGGACCGTTAACTGCACAACCCATAATGGCTACGGTAATATCTTGATGGATATTATTTAAGAAATCTTCAATTTCTTTAGCGACTGGAATCAAATCATATTGAATTCTTCCACAAGTTGGACAAGATACAAGGGTAGGAACATTTTTAATTAACCCCAATTCTTTAAGCAATGTTTTTGCTACTTTAATTTCTTCTACAGGATAATCACTTAAAGAAACACGAATCGTATTTCCAATTCCTTGATATAATAAAGTACCAATACCTAAAGACGATTTAATTGTTCCTCCAAGTTTTGTTCCTGCTTCTGTAACCCCTAAATGAAGGGGACAATCAAAGGTTTCACTAGCAAGTGTATAGGCCTCAATTGTAAGCATTGTATCGGAAGATTTTAAAGAAATACAATAATCATGGAAATCTAGACTTTCCAAAATATCAATATGTTTCTTTGCACTTTCAATCATTCCTTTAGCAGTAGGACGACCATATTTTTCTAAGATATCTTTTTCTAAAGAACCACTATTGACACCAATACGAATAGGAATATGATGTTCTTTACAAGATTCAACAACGGCTTTTACCTTTTCAATACTTCCGATATTTCCAGGATTGATACGAATTTTATCAATTCCTGATTCAATCGCAATCAAAGCTAAACGATAGTCAAAATGAATATCGGCAACTAAAGGAATATGCACTTGTTTTTTAATATCTGCTATCGCATATGCATCTTCTTTGTCAAAAACAGCCATTCTGACCATTTCACAACCGGCATCTTCCAATTCTTGAATTTGTTTAACGGTTGCTTCCACATTTTTAGTTTTGGTATTTGTCATGGATTGAATAATGACATGATTATTACCACCTAATGTTAAATTTCCTACTTGAAACGCTCTTGTTTCTTCTCTTTTCATTTCTATCACCTAATACTATTATAAATTATTTTACCAGCTTTTCAAATTCATTTAACAAATCTTCAAAATAATGGAAAGCATCATCATAAATAGCGTCATCTAAAGGATCAACACCCGCATGACTTAATAAGTCAACAGGAGATTCTTTTCCACCTGATTTTAAGAAGTTTAAATAACGTTCAACTTGTTGCATGTCACCATTTAATATACGTTTAACGATAGCTAAAGCAACAGTCATTCCTAAAGTGTATTTATAAACATAATAATCATAATAGAAATGAGGAACATAATAACAAGACCAACCTACAAGTTCATCCATTTTTACATCTTCACCAAAGTATTCTTGATTCAATTTTGCATAAAGATCAGTCATGATTTTAGAAGACATGGGTTCATTGTTTTTAGCCATTTCATGAAGACGATGTTCAAAGTCCGCAAACATCGGTTGTCTAAAAATAAGACCAACACAGTTTTCTAATTGTTCATACATATAATAGGCTTTTTCTTCTTTTGATGAAGTATGATCCATCATATAGTTGATAAGTAAGGTTTCATTAACGGTTGAAGCGACTTCCGCTACAAAAATACGATAATTACTATTAATATAGTCTTGATTATGGCTTGATAAATACGTATGCACACTATGACCTAATTCATGGATCATAGTTGATAATGAATTGTAGTCACCAATAAAGTTCATTAAGATATAAGGTTGTGTTAAATAGCTTCCACTACTATAAGCACCACCACGTTTACCAGTAGTAGGGTAGTAATCGATCCATCTTTCATCTTTAGCACGGTTAATAATAGCTAAATAATCTTTACCAAAAGGAGCTAAAGCTTGGTTGATGATGTCAAAGCATTCTTCAATTGTAAATTTTTTAGAAACACTTTTTACAAGAGGAACTGATAAATCATAATTATAAAGTTCATCTAGCCCAAGAATTTCTTTTTTTAAATGATTATAGCGATGGAATAAATAACGATATTCATTATTTGCTTTATCTAAAATTTTAAAGAATAAATCGGTAGGAACATCATCATTAAAAACACTTGCTGCAAGGGGTGAATCAAAATGACGAATATCACTATAAAAAGCATCTTTTTTCATAACCCCTGAAAGAGTTGAGGCAAAGGTATTTTCAAAACGCTGATATTCTTTAAAGAAATGATGGTAGGCTTGTTTTCTAACGTCTCTATTTTTATTCTTTAAAAATTCATTAAGTGTCGCTTGATTTAATGTTTTCTTTTGACCATTGACTTCAACATCTTCAAATTCTAGGCGTAAAGAATCAAAAACTTGTTCTGCTAATTCAGAGATATTGTCTACTTTTGCAACCAATTCTTCTTGTTCTTTATCTAATAAATGAGGTTTAAAAGCTAAAGCATTTTCTAAAGAATACCGATAAGATTTTAAACGTTCATCTTTTAAATATTCTCTTACCGTTTCATCGTTTTCAACGATTTCATTATCAACAAATGCAAGTTTAACACTTGATTGTTGAATCAGTGACATCACTGTAGCAAGCATTTTTTGATATTCTTGTTCTTTAGGTTCTACATCACAGTTTAAATGCGCAAAACTGTAAGATTTACTTACAAGCATTGACATTTCATCACGCTTTGATAAAAAACGTAAAAGAATATCAACGCTTTCAGTCATTTTCCCTTTAAATGAAGTCAATTCATCAAGTAATTGTTGACTGACTTCTATATCATGATAAAACTCTTGAGGATCTTGATAAATTTTAGAAAGATCCCAAGTATATTTTTCTTCTATATCTTTTCTATCCATAAATACATCTCCTTGTAATGTAAAAATATTTTACTCTTATTTTATTTCAAAGTCTATTAACATTATAATCAAGAAAAGAAAGAATAAACAAAAAAACCAGACATTTGTCTGGTTTCAATGATTAGATTGAGTTAACTAATTTAGCTAATTTAGATTTTTGTCTAATAGCGTAATTTTTATGATGGATTCCTTTGTTTACATAAGAATCTAATTTGCTAGAAGCGATTACTAATGCTTTTTCAGCAGCTTCTTTATTTCCAGCTTCAACTTCAGCTCTTACGTTTTTGATTGCAGTTTTTAAAGCTGATTTATAAGAAGCGTTTTTAGCTCTTTTTTTGTTATCGTTTTTATAACGTTTAATTTGTTGTTTCATATTTGCCATGATTTTTCACCTCGCTTTGCAATTTGCCACTTCATTATATATAAAAAGTCAAGGAATTGCAACAATTTTGTGTAATTTGTTGGAAATAAGGGAATAATTATGCAGGTGAGAATATGAATAAGTATAATACACATAGTGATTTAGCGAAAGAATCATTGGATTTATTAAAAGAAGGAAAACATTATCAAAGAAAGATTGAAAAAAAGGAGGACTTTTCAATTGAAACGTATGAATTTTTAGAAGATACGGAGTATTTAAAAAAAGGAAAGTATATTGAATTTTTTTTTAAAGATCATATTTCTAATATCAGTGAACAAATAACAAAAATATTAAAAGAAATGATAGATCAAAATGAATATCCTCGTATTTTAGTTACAGGACTTGGTAATCCTTATTTAACCAGTGATGCGATTGGACCACGTACTTTAAGAGATATTCGCGTCACGCATTATTTAGATGATAGTCTTAAATTAGAAAATCATTATTATGATATTTTATCACTTACACCAGGTGTGATGTATCAAACAGGAGTAGAAACAGTTGAAGTGATCCAGGCAATGGTCGATCAGTTTCAAATAGATTTAGTGATAGTTATTGATGCTTTATGTGCAAAAGATTATCAAAAATTAGGGCATGTTATCCAAATTAATAATGTCGGTATTCATCCTGGTAGTGGAATTGGTAATCACCGTCAAGCTATTCAAGAAGAAACCTTAGGATGTCCAGTCATTGCGATAGGGGTTCCGACTGTTATTTATGCCAGTTCAATTGTTAAAGATGTTTTTCAATTAATGAAAGATTATTTTGGAGATGCTATTGATATAAAAAATAGATTAAAAATTGGGAAAAGAGAAAAATATGAAGGGACTCTTTCATCAAGTCAACAACGTTATTTATTAGGTCATATTGGGAGTCTTGATCAAGAGGAATTAGAATCTTTATTACAAGAAATATTGACACCGATTGATCGTAATTTTGTGATGGCTGATAAACAAATTGATGAAACAGTTGAAAGGATGAGTGCTCTTCTAGCAAAGGCTCTGAATGACTTGAGGTATAATTATTGATTTGTCTCATATATTTGAATAAATACAAGGAGAGCGCCTATGAAAATAAAAGTATCTATTCAAATTATTTTCAAAATAATGATCATTGTTTTAATGATTATCTACTTACCTTCTTATAGTCATCAAAATGTGAAAGTTTTTAAAGCAATTTCTACTACCGAAGCCTTGCAAACGAGTGTACCGGTTACATCTAATAAAAAAGTACACATTTATAATACCCATCAAGGAGAAGAGTATGTTGGATATAATGTAAGAGATGGAGCGGGTTATTTAAAGGATTGTTTAAATAAAGAAGGCTATTTTTGTGATGTAGAACAAAATGATTTTGAAAATTATAAAAATTTGCACAGAATTGCATATAATCAATCTTATGTTGTTTCTAAAATGTATTTAGAAAATTCATTAAGAGAAAATGGACAATATGATTTAGTTATTGATTTCCATCGTGATAGTCTGGATAAAAAATACTCAACGCTTACGTATAATCAAAAAAGTTATGCTAAAATTATGTTTGTTGTTGGAAAAAGCAGTGGTAAGTTTGAAATGGTTAATCAATTATCTACTGAATTATCTAATAAAGCAAATGAAAAGGTACCAGGGTTATCAAGAGGTATTATGGTTAAAAAGAATCATTATAATCAAGGAATTTGTGATCATACGGTTTTAATTGAATTTGGTGGGCAAAGTAATACGAAAGAAGAAGTTCAAAATACAATAGAAGTCATTTCTCAAGTGATAAAGGAGTATTTACAATGAAAGAACTTTTAATTGATTTTACAATGGTTGGCTTGTTGTTATTTTGTTTAAATGGGTTATTTAATAACCATTATGTACAAAATGAATTGGTTTCTAAAAATATTATTACTTTTGAAGAAAATATAAAAAAGCAAAAAGAAATTAAAACAAATGAAGGTCTCTATGATAATCAAAAAGATAATACACTTTCTTTAATTGTTAAAAAAATAAGTGAGATATGTATCCAAATAATTCAAACAATTGTCTTGCTTATCTCTCAATTTATTAGTAATATCTTATAGAAGGATGTGAAAAAAATGAATCAATTAAAAATTGTATTTATGGGAACAGCTACATTTTCAGAAGCTGTTTTAAAAAGTTTAATTCAACACGATTACAATATCGTACAAGTTGTCTCACAACCAGATCGTCGTGTTGGTAGAAAAAAAGAATTAAAAATGCCAGAGGTCAAAGTGGTGGCTTTAGAACATGATATACCAGTCTTTCAACCACAACGTATTAAAGAAGATTATCAAGCTATTATCGATATGCAACCTGATTTAATTATTACAGCGGCTTATGGACAAATGATTCCTCAAGAAGTTTTAGATTGTCCACGCCTTGGATGTATTAATGTTCATGCTTCATTATTACCTAAATATCGTGGAGGAGCACCTGTTCATTATGCTATTTTAAATGGTGATGAAAAAACAGGGGTCACTATCATGTATATGGTTAAGAAAATGGATGCAGGAAATATTATTTATCAAAAAGAAACACCTATTTCTAATGATGAAACAGTAGGAGAACTTTATGATTGTTTATCTACTTTAGGTGCAGAAGCGATTATTGAAGCGTTACCTTCGATTATTGATGGAACAAATGCCTCAATACCTCAAGATGAAACTTTAGTAACTTATTCTCCAGTTATTTCTAGAGAACAAGAAAAGATCGATTTTGATAAACCTGCTCAAGAAGTTTATAACAAAGTTAGAGGATTAAATCCTTGGCCAGGAGCTTATACAACATATCTTGGAAAAACAGTAAAGATTTATCAAGGACTTGTACATAATTGTCCAAATGCTATGAGTCATCATGCACATCAAGCACCAGGAACAATTGTTAAGATTTTTAAAGATGCTATTGGTGTAAAGGTACAAGACGGTGTCTTTATTATTACTGAATTTCAATTAGAAGGTAAAAAACGTATGCTTGTTAAAGATTATTTAAATGGGCATAATATCTTTGAAGTTGATCAAAAGTTTGAATAATTAAAATAGCGCTGAGATGCGCTATTTTTTGTATGTGACAACTTTTCGATAACCGGTTTGAAAATCAACTTCGTTTTCCAAAGTTTCTTTATTTTTTAAATGTTCAATATTTCTTATAACAAGTTCTGTATAATAATTTCTAACACTTTGCCAAACAAAACCACCAGAACTATGAGGTGTGATTAAAACATTTTCAAATTTCCATAATGGTGAGGTATTAGATAACGGTTCTTCTTCAACCACATCTAAGCCAACACCATAGAGATGTTCTTGATTTAAAACCTCAATTAAATCATTTGTATCAATAGCACTCCCTCTGCCTACATTAATTAATACAGCATCTTTTTTCATTTTTAATAGTTTTTCTGTATTAAAAAGATGATAAGTTTCTTTACTTTGAGGTAAAGATAGAATAACAAAGTCCATGGTTGGTAGAAGCTTATCTAATTGATCTAAAGAAGATACTTCATCTACATAAGGAAGATCATCTTGGACTCTTCTTTTAATAGCAGTAATATGACAATCAAAAGTTTTCAACCTTCTAGCAATTTCATAACCGATATCACCATATCCCACAATGCAAACACGACTATGATAAATTTCTTTTCCTGTTTTTAAAGGATTCCAATTACCTTCATTCATTTGTAAGGCATAAGTTTTTAAATTCTTACAAAGCGTAATTATCATTCCAAGGACTTGTTCACTAATGGCATTTCCATAACTACCAGAAGCATTGGTAAGTTTGGTATTTTCATTTAAAATACCTGTTTTAATATATTGATCACTACCAGCACTGTTTAGGAGTATTGCTTGTAGATGTTCTTGATTTAAGTTTAAATTAAGTTTTGGATTTCCTATAATAACATCCACTTGATCAATATTTTCTTGGGTTGGTTTTCTATTAATAATGAATATATCATTTTTAAAATGTTCTTGGATTTTTTTGATTTCAGCATCTTGTAATGGGGCACATATTAAGATTTTCATAAATCCACCTCCATAAACATTCTAACAAAAAAAGGATTAATTTTTCAAAAAAAGAAGATTTTTTTAATTATTATTGAAAAGATTTTATCGAACCAATGAAAGTGTTTTCAAATTAAAACAAAATATAGTAAAATAGAACTAGATTGAAATAAAGGGGAAAACAACAATGAGAATGGTTGATTTAATAGAATATAAAAAAAATAATGGTGAATTTAATCATCAACAAATTCAATTTATTATTGATGGTTATGTTGAAGGAAGTATTCCTGATTATCAAATGTCTGCTTTATTAATGGCTATTTGTTTTCAAGGTTTAACATTAAAGGAAACAGCCTTGCTAACAAAAGTTATGGAAGAAAGTGGGGATATTATAGATTTATCCAAAATAGAAGGGGTTAAAGTTGATAAACATTCAACAGGTGGTGTTGGTGATAAAACCTCACTTGTTTTAGGGCCTATTGTGGCTGCCTGTGGTGGTAAAATGGCTAAGATGTCAGGAAGAGGTTTAGGGCATACAGGTGGTACGCTTGATAAGCTTGAATCAATTCCAGGCTATCAAATTAATATTTCAGAAGAAGATTTTATTAATCAAGTCAATGAAATAGGACTAGCTATTATTGGTCAAAGTGCTTCACTTGTACCTGCTGATAAAAAGTTATATGCTTTGCGAGATGTTACAGGAACAGTTTCTTGTATACCTTTAATCGCTTCTTCTATTATGTCTAAAAAATTAGCGAGTGGGGCTGATACGATTTTATTAGATGTTAAATATGGAAATGGTGCATTTATGCAAACCATTGAAGAAGCTAAAGAACTTGCTCAAACAATGATTTCTATTGGAAAGCATTGTCATAAAAATACGAGAGCGACAATTTCAAGTATGTCACAACCTTTAGGAAATGCAATTGGGAATAGTTTAGAAGTTATTGAAGCTATTGAAACCTTGAAAGGAAATGGCCCCGAAGATTTAAGAGAACTTTGTTTAAATGAAGGTAGTGAAATGCTTGTTCAAGCAAATCTTTATCCAAATAAAAAAGAAGCGTATCAAGCTTTACAAGAAGTGATGGATAATGGAAAAGCTTTAGAAAAATTTAAAGAAATGGTCAAAGCTCAAGGTGGAGATGTTTCATATATAGAAAATACTGAACTATTTGAAAAACCAAGTGCTATAATAGAATTAACTTCAAAGAAAACAGGTTATATTCAAGCATTAGAAGCAAAAAAATTAGGGATTGTTTCGATGAAACTTGGTGGTGGTCGTATGACAAAAGAAGAAGATATCGATCATGCAGTGGGACTTGTTTTAAATAAAAAAATAGGGGATCATGTAGATATTGGTGAAAAATTATTAACTGTTTATGCAAGAGATGATTTATCTCCAGAATTGTTAGATGAAATTTATCAAAGTTATACAATTGTTGATGAATTTGTTGAAAAACCTATTTTGATTGAAGAATTCATGAAGTAGAGGTAAGCACAATGAAATATGTATTTTTTGATATTGATGGAACAATTCGTGGTAAAAGTAGAGAGATTACTAAAAGAAATAGAGAAGCCATTTGTAAGCTAAGAGAAAATGGACATAAAGCTTTCTTATGTACAGGAAGAGCGCCTGTTTCAATTACTCAAGACATTTTAGATGTTGGCTTTGATGGAGTGATTTCAGCGGCTGGAAGCTTTATTCAAATTGATGGAAAATATATTTATGAAAACTTTTTAGATAGTAAACGTCTTCAACAAGCCATTGTTTTATTTTCTAATGCGCAGGTAGGTTTTACACTTGAAACCAAAGATGAACTTTTTCAATCAGGTTATGCTAGAGAATATATGGAAAGAAGACAAATCAAAGATACACAAGCCAATCCAGAACTTGCACGTTTCTTTGAAAAAAGAAATCAAGCTTTTAAACCAATTACAGAATATAATCCTGGTAAAGATAAAGTGACTAAAATTGTTTTTATTGCATATGATAAATATGCATTGCTTGATACAGTTCCTCATTTAAGTAAAGATTTTAATGTGGTTTTATTTTCAAAGCCAGAAGATGAGTTTATTAATGGGGAAATTATTTCAAAGAATTGTACAAAAGCAGATGCTATTGAAAGAGTGATCGATTATTATCATGCAAGTATGGAAGATACGATTGCATTTGGAGATAGTATGAATGACTATCAAATGATAGAAAAAGTAAATAAAGGAATTGTTTTTGAAGGTGCTAAAGAAAAATTATTAGATATTTCTTATGATACTTTTATTGATCCAGATCAAGATGGGATAGCTTTAAGTCTTGAAAAACTAGGTTTAATAAAGAAAGGATAGGTACGTATGGGAAATGTACTTCTAGCAAGAATACTTGAATACTTTAATGGAACATTGTTTTTAGATGATAATTATCGTTTTTGTGTATTCTTTATTGAAAACTATATAGATTTTTATAAAATGACTTTAGAAGAAGTGGTTGAAAAATCAAAAATTTCTCAAGAAGCAATTTTAAACTTCTTAAAACATTTAGGATTTGATGACTATGCTTCTTTTCAAGATCAACTTTATGCGGATGTTATTTTAAGACAAGATCAAATTCGTTCAAGAATGTTAGGATTAAAGATGGATGATTTATTTAAACAAATTCATTTATGTGATGATCAAGATAAATTTATTTGTGATTTGGATCATATTTGTCATGATATTTCTACTTCTAAAAGAGTGGTTATTATTGGGGCACTTTATCCAATATCGATTGCTGTTGAATTTCAAACAGACTTGATTACTTTTGGAAAACCAGTTTTCCAATATCATTCTTTTGATAATCAACTTATCTTAAATAAAGATGATTATGTCATTTTTGTTTCAGCAACAGGAAGAGCTTATGATGCGTTTATGGAGCAACATCAAGGTTTTGATATTAATCGTTCACAATTCTTACTTATTACCCAAAATAAAAAGTATAAAAGTCAAATTGGCGAAGAACGTGTGATATATGTAGCAAGTTCAAGATACGATAGTATTGATTTTAACTATCGCTTGATGTCAATCTTTGATATTATGCGTGTTACTTATTATAAAAAATATCATTTTATTTAAAGGAGGAGCTTATGAATATACTACTTTCTAGAATATTAAAATATTTAAATGGAACATTATTTTTAGATGACGCTTATCGTTTTTGTGTATTCTTTATCCTTCATTATCAAGATTTTGACAGTTATACGATTGAAGATATTGCTGGTGAATTACAAACAACACCTGAAAGTATTTTAAACTTTTTAAAATACTTAGGTTTTGATAATTATCTTTCTTTTATAGAAATTTATCAACGACATAAACAAGTACGTTTTGAACAAATTCAAGAACGTATGAAAAATATACATGTTTCTTCATATGTTGAACGTATTAAAGTTTCTAATGATAATGAAGCTTTCTTAAAGAAAATTGAAGAAGTATGTACAAAAATTCATGATTCAAAACGTGTAATTTTAGTAGGTGCTCTTTACCCGATGTCTATTGCCGTTGAATTTCAAACAGATATGATTTCTTTTGGTAAAACAGTACTCCAATATCATACGTATGATAAAGATATGATTTTTAATGAAAATGACTATGTTATCTTTATTTCTTCATCAGGAAGATCATTAGAAGGTTTTATGTATACGCGAACAAATCTCTCTTTACAAAATACAACTTCTTTACTTGTTACTCAAAATCCAACCTATGCAAGAAAGAAACTCACAACTGATACAATTCAAGTACCAGGAAGATTTGATGGCATTAATTTCAATTATCAAATAATGACAATTTTTGATTTAATACGCGTGATGTATTATCAAAAATATATTGAAAATGTACCAACAAATCACTAATTATCAACCTTATAATGAACAAGAAGCAAAAGACAAGGAACTTTTATTAAAAGTTCTTAAACAAAAAGATGTTTTGACAAGAGAAAATGAAGTAGGGCATTTTACAGTTTCTTGTTGGGTTTTAAATCAAAATCATAATAAGGTTTTAATGTGCTATCATAAAGTTTATAATTCTTGGTCTTGGTTAGGTGGACACGTAGATGGTGAGAAGAATTTTAAAAAAGTTGCTTTAAAGGAAGTACAAGAGGAAAGTGGATTAGAAAATGTATCATTTATGAGTGATGATTTATTTTCTTTAGAAGTATTAACAGTAGATGGACATGTTAAAAGAGGAAAATATGTTTCAAGTCATCTTCATTATAATGTGACTTATTTAATGGAAGCAAATGATCAAGATGAGTTAAAGATTAAAGAAGATGAAAATAAGGGACTACGATGGTTTAGTTTTGAAGATGCTTTAAAAGCATCTACCGAACCATGGTTTGTTGAAAATATTTATTCTAAACTTAATAGTAAAGTAAAAGACTATCTTAAGCGATAGCCTTTTTTAGATTCTCAATATCATCATTATTTGGATGCTTGAGTGCTTCATAATAATTATCAATTAATAAATTTATATTATCTGGGGCATGATTTCCTTCTTTTAACTTTAAATATCTTTGTAAGACAGTTTCAGGCATCTTTCCTTGGCACATAAAGCTTCCTATAACTTCATTACTTTCATCAATACTTTCTTTAACTTTATCAATGATTTTTTTAAAATAATCATCGCTTTTACCAAAACCAGCGGTACCAAATAAGAAAATCTTTTGATGATGTAATGTTTTTAAATAATCTAAAGCTTCTTTACTAGCGTTACCTTTATCAGTCCAAAATCCTACATAGATAATATCTGAATTTTCAACATTCTTTTTAATAGCTTGAGCTAAAAGTTGGGTATTACCTGTTTGACTAAAATAAATCAACATATTTTATTTAACAACTCCTTCTACTCTTGTAATTGGCATAGCAAAAGCAATACCTGTGTTATGATTTTCTAAACCACCTAAAGCTTTATCAATGGTTTCAAAAACAAGATCAACTTGTTCGTCTTTAATAATGAAAAACATTGTTTTACTATCAGGACGAGCTTGTTCAAGAAAAAGTCTCAATGAACCTAAAATATAACTTTCATCACTTTCTTGAATATAAGAAATCATTCCTTGAGAATCAATGATTGTTCCACCACTTACTCCTGCTTTTTTTAGTTTAGTTAATAAATCTTGTAATAGTTCTGTTTTATGTAAAACAACAAATACAACTTGCATCATGGTCACCTCTTAATCTTATTTTACACTTATTTTTCTTTTTGAAAAAGAATTATTTAAAAGTTTGAATATGCTGATAAAGAGCGCCAATTAAATTTGCATCGTTTCTAAATTTACAAGCAACAATTTCAGGATGATAAACATCAAAACCTAAATGTTCATAGATTTCATCTAAATTTTTATTAATCAATTCAATTAATAAAGGTTGAGCAGAAATACCGCCACCAATAGCCACCTTTTCACAATCAAAAATAATGTGTACATTAAAGATTTGAGTTGCGACTTCCTTAGCAAAAGCATTAATTCCTGCGATTACTTTTTCATTTCCATCATTAGCCATATCAAAAATTTCAATTCCAGTATATTCTTTGTCTGTTTCAAGGGCTTCTTGAACACGTTGTAATAACCCAGAAATACCATTTCTCGTACTCCAAGCATGATTCCAACTAATAGGGTCTAGATTATTGGTCTTAATAAAAGAAAATTCACCCGCTGAAAAATGTTTTCCTGTATGAACTTTATGATCTTTAATCAAACATCCACCAATCCCAGTTCCTAAAATAACCACAGCGCCATCTTGAATATCTTGGAGATTTCCAAAACCAATTTCCGCATTAGCAGCACATTTAGCGTCATTACCAATTGTAATATTTGTTGAACAACGCTTCTTTAAAACTTCTACAGTTTCTAATTTATCAATATAACGTAAAGCACCACCAGTATATTGATAGCCTCTTTCAGGATCAATGATACCAGGCATAGAAAGGGCCATACCATTGATTTGATCTTGAAATTGATCATAGATTTTTCCAATTGTTTCAATAAAGTTTTCAAGGGTATCCATAGGAGTTGGTACACTTGATTTTTCTAAAATAGTTAAATCTTCTTGCATTAACGCATACTTGATGGCACTGCCACCAACATCTAATGTTAAATATGTTTTCATAAACTTCCTCCCATATATTATTATATAATAGAAGGAATGAAATGGGTATCATTTTTGTTTATTCATATCTTTTAAACAAGGTCCTTCAATAAGTTTTCCATAACAATCAAAAATAGATTGATGACAGGGACAATGCCATATTTGATGTTTTTCATCAAAAGAAAGTAGACCTTTTAAATGAGGACAGTAGGGAGAAAAATAATGATAAATACCTTGCTTATCTAAATAAACAGCATAGAGTTTATGATTGATTTTCATTAATCCTCCTTGACCTCTTTGTAAATTTTTCTTGGTATGAAAATGAAATTTGACATAACCAAGATAAAGATGATGAAGCATTTGTTTCAAATATATTTTAGAATAACTTAAAGAATAATAATGACATGAAAATAAGGAAAGATAGGCATTATCGTTATTTAAATAAAGATCTTTAATGATTTTAGACGCTAAAAAAGAATTTGTCATACCCCATTTTTGAAAACCATAAATAAAATATTCATGTTCTTTATAACGTCCCATGTAAGGAATACCTCTTAAGGGAATCGTATCTTGTGCAAACCAATCTTTACTCTTAGAATTAATAACTAAAGCATGATTCTTTAAAGGACGATAACTTTCTGTAAGATCGATAGAGAGGGTACATTGATTTCCTGTTCTTTGTTTTAAATCAATACTTTCTAAAGATTGAAACATTTTTAAAAAGTAGAAACCTTTTTTTATAAAAGGATAACGCGAGGCATGAATGAGATCTTGGCAGATAATACGATGTCCTTGTACATAGACAAGAAAATCGTTTTTTCTTTTTATAATTTTATCAACACGACTATGTTCATAAAATTGAACATTTTTCTTTTGACAACATTTCACAAGATGATAGAGATATTTTAAAGGATGAAAGATATATTGATGATGCAAACTGATTGTTTTTAAATGTTTTTGATTGTCAAAAACAGTTTCACCAAAGAGTTGTAAATAATGTTGTTCTTTTTCAAGTTTTTCAACATTTTTTAAATTATCAGTATATAAAGACATCGTACATTCTTTTAAACAACAATCAATTTTTTCTTTTTCAATTAAATCTTTAATACCTTTTATTGCTTCTTTTTGACTTTGATAGTAGAGATAAGCTGTTTCAATATTATAATGTTTAACAAGTTTTTGATAAATAAGATCTTGTAAAAGAGTAATTTTAGCCGTTGTACATCCACTGGTATGACAACCTAAAAGATCCTTTTCAACAACAGTTATTTGTTTATCTGTTTCTTTTAATTGATAAGCGCATGAAATGCCGGATAGACCACCACCAATAATAAGAATATCGGTTTTTATATCTTTATTTAATTGTTTAAAACAAGGATGTTGACTTGTCTTTTGCCAATAAGATTCATTCATAAAATCACCTGCTTTATTATGAAACAAAAACGCATTTTTTATACAGAAAATGATATAATAAGCCAAAAGGATAAAAAAGATTTATAAATTTTGGAGGTATACATGAATATAACAGTTTATTTAGGGGCAAGTAATGGAAATGATCAAAACCTTATTTTAGCATCAAGAGAACTTGGTAAGTGGATTGGTGAAAATGGACATACACTTGTTTATGGAGGTTCTAAATGTGGCTTAATGGGAGAATTGGCTGAAAGTGTATTAAAGGCAAAAGGAAAAGTCATAGGAGTTGAACCACAGTTTTTCATTGATGCTGGTTTTGATTATCCTGAAATAACTCAATTAATTGTGACGCAAGATATGAGTGAAAGAAAGGCAAAGATGATTGAATTAGGAGATGCGTTTATTGCTTTTCCAGGAGGAACAGGAACGTTAGAAGAGATTACAGAAGTTATGTCTAAAGTCTCATTGAAACATTTAAAAACACCTTGTATGCTTTATAATTTAAATGGATATTATGATGATTTAAAGAAACTTTTAAATAAGATGATTGCTTTTGATTTATCATCTAAGGAAAAACAAGAAGGTATTTATTTTGTGGAAAATTTAGAGGGAATAAAAGAAATATTAAAATAAGAAGATGTTTCTAAAAAAGAAAATCGATGAAAATGATTTTCTTTTTTTACAAAATCAACTACAATAAAGGCATTGGAGGATTATTATGAAAGTACTAGCAAGTGATTATGATGGAACATTATTATTTAATGAAAAGTTTAAAGAAGGGGATTTAAAGAAAATTAAGGAGTTTCAAAAAGCAGGCAACTTATTTGGTTTATGTAGTGGAAGACCTTTTAAAGGTATTTACGAATTTTGTAAGCCTTATATTGATTTTGATTTCTATATTTTATGTACAGGAGCACTTGTACTCAATAAAGAAAGAGAAGTTATTTATAAAAGTACGATTTCTAAACATTTATTACATGAATTTTATGATCGTTATCAAAAAAATTATGATATTTTTATTCAAGCTAATATGCAAATTTATACATTTTTAAAAGAAGACTTAGGTTCAATGGTTAGACAAGTTATTACTTCTTTAGATGAAGTAGAAGGAGATATTTATGGTTTATCCATGAATGCGAAAACGGATGAAAACGCGAGAAAAGTATGTCTTGATATTGAAGAACATTTTCCTGAATTAACAGCACATCAAAATAAAGAATATATTGATATTACTGAAAAAGGATGTTCTAAAGGTTTAGGAATTTTAAAATTAAAAGAATTACTGCATTTAGAGGAAGTTGCCGGAATTGGGGACTCGTATAATGACATTCCTATGTTAGAAACCGTGGATCATTCTTTTACTTTTCCAACATCACCAGAAAGTTTAACATCGATTGTTGATGATGTAGTTGATAGTGTGGAAGAAGCGCTTGATATTTTAATGAAAGAATAATGAAAATATTACAACAACTTAAAGAAAATCATTATACTGAATCAGAACAACAAGTCATTGATTATTTATTAGATCATTTAGAAGATTTAACTTTACTTTCAATCAATGATCTAGCAAAAAAGAGCTATACTTCAAATGCCACGATTATTCGTTTATGTCATAAAGTAGGCTATCAAGGGTATCGACAATTTAAACTTGCTTTATTACAGGAACTTGAAGCTAATAAATATATGGTCAGTCAAGTAGACTATACAATCCCATTTCAAGTCAATGAAACAAGTGAACAAATCATTCAAAACATGTTTTCTCTTTATCAAGAAAGTATTCAACAAGTCTATCATCATTTATCTATTGAGACCTTAAATAAAATAGCAACATTGATGGTACAAAAGAAAAGAGTTTTTATTTATGGTTATGGCGATAGCCAAATAACAGCAGCAAACTTTATTAATAAACTAGCAAAGCTTAATTTATTTCCTGTCTTAGCAACTCAATATGGGGAAGAAATCTATATTTCCAAACAATTACAGCCAGGAGATTTTGCTTTGTTTATCTCTTATAGTGGAGAAAATACATCCCTTTTAGAATGTATGAAAATCTTAAATCAAAAAGGAATTCAAACAGCTTTGGTTACTGCTAATCTTCAAAGTCCACTTGTTGTTTATAGTCAATATCAGATTATGATTCCTGACTATGAAAAACAAAATAAAATTGCAACTTTCTATTCTCAACTTGCCTTTATGTACATCTTAAATAATTTACATGCGCTTATTTATCATCTTAAAAATAAGTGAACCAAAAGTTCAGTTTAACTGAGCTTTTTTTCATTTACCTTGAACCTTATTTCCATAATGAGATGCATCTCTTAAAAAGAGAAAGAAGATATGTTATAACAAAATTGAGGTGAAAGAGATGACAAAAGAAGAAGTCTTACAATTAGAAAAAGAACTTTCTTTTCAAGAATTCAATAATCATGATGCCTATCAATTAGGACAAATCATTGTAGATCATATTGAAAAGAATCATTTAAAAAATGTTAGAATCCGTATTGTTTTAGATAAAGATATTGTTTTTCAATATTTAATGGATGGTAAAAAAGGAGTCATTTGGCTTGATCGTAAACAAAAAACAGTTGAAAAATATGGACATAGTAGTTATTACATCTATTTAGAAAATGAAGAAAATGGAACGTATCAAGAAGATGAAAAAGATGAAAGTCTTGTTATTTGTGGGGGAGGTTTTCCTTTAATTATTCGTGGTGAATTAAGAGGAAGCATTCTTGTTTCAGGGCTCGTCCATGATGAAGATCATCAAGTCATCGTTGATTGTTTAAGGAAACTAAAAGATGAAGGCACTTGCAAGTGATATAGATGGCACACTTGTTTTTAATCAACAAATAAAAAAACAAGATAAAGAGGCTATTGAAAAGTATCAAAAAGAACATCTTTTTGGAGTATGTAGTGGAAGACCTCGATGTGCCCTGTTTGATTTAGAAAAGCTAAAATTAGATTTTTATATTCTTTCTTCAGGAGCAGAGATTTTAGATAAAGATTTAAATATCATTCAAGATTTTCCAATGAAAAAAGAAATCGTTCAACAAATCTTTAATGAATATCATCAACATGCACAAATCATCTTACAAACAGGAAATGCAGATGTTTTTTATACAACCCTTAAAGAAGATTATAATCCTAAATTAAAATTCATTTCTTCTTTTAAAGAAGTAGAGCATGAAATCATCTATGGCATATCTCTTGTTTTTAAAGATGACAAAATAACCAAGAAAGCATGTCTTGAAATAAATCAAAAATATCAAGAAGTTGAAGGTTTTCAAAATAGAAATTCAATTGATATTGTAAGAAAAGGCTGTTCAAAAGGAACAGGAATTAAAATCATTAAAGATCATTACCGATTAGAAAAGATAGCAGGAATAGGGGATTCCTATAATGATTTACCGATGTTGAAAGTCGTAGATACAGCCTTTACTTTTAAAACATCCCCTCAAGAAATAAAAAAACAAGTACATTATTGTGTTAATGATATTGCAGAAGCAATAGCGTTATTGGAGGTAGAAAAATGAATTTTGGAATTATAGGTTATGGAAACATAGCGCGTAAGTTTGTTAAAAGTATTACTTATACAAGTGGGGGAAGAGTGCATGCCATTGCCTCACATTCTTTAGATGAAAACGATAGTTACTTACAAAGTCATCCTTTAGTTAAGCTTTACCGTGATTATGAAGAAATTTTAAAAGATGAAGATATTGAAGCCGTTTATATTGCAGTACCTCACTACGAACATAAAAAATGGATTATAGAAGCCATTAAACATCATAAAGCGGTTTTATGTGAAAAACCCCTTGTCTTAAAAAGTGAAGATATTGATGAAATTAATCAATATGTTAAAGAATATCAAGGCTATTGTTTAGAAGCTTTTAAAACAAAGTTTAATAATGGTTTTAATCATTTAAAAGAAGATTTAAAACTGATTGGAAAATTAAAATCAATTGAAACAAACTTTTGTTTTGATGGGACAGATAAAAAAGATTCTTACTTGTTTGATCCAAAACAAGGTGGGGCTTTAAATGATGTAGGAAGTTATGTCGTTGGTTTTGTCCTTGCTTTAGTGGATGCACCAGTTGAAAGTATTGAATCTCATATTGAAAAAGAAAATGAGATTGAAATGAATTTTAAAGCAACTTTAAATTTTAAAAATGAAGTTCAAGGAAAAGTAGAAGGTTCAATTAATTATAATAAAGAACGTTATGCTTTAATTAAAGGAGAAAAGGGAGAAATCTATGTTCCAATGTTTAACCGTGTGGTTGAATATACAATTCATTTAGAAAATGAAGTTATGCAAAAAACATATCCAATTGAAGGCGACGATATGACTTTAGAAATACAAGCTTTGATTAATCATAATCAATCAACACATACATTACAAGATTCAAAAAGAATACAAGAAACAATAGAAAGAATAAGAGAGGAAGCAAAATAATGAAACTAGGAATTTTAGGAACAGGAATGATTGTTAAAGATGTTCTTACCATGTATCACGAGCTAGGTGTTGAAAAGACTTATCTTTTTTCAACAAAAAAATCAAAATCACAAGCATTAGAACTTATGAAAAAATATCATTTAGATAAAGTTTATACAGATTATGATGAATTACTTCAAAGTGATGTTGATACAATTTATTGTGCTTTACCTAATCATCTACATTATTCATTTTCTAAAAAAGCTTTAGAAAATGGGAAAAATGTTATTATTGAAAAACCAATTACTGCCAATAGTAAAGAATTAGAAGATTTAATTGAAATTGCTTCAAAAAATCATTTAATGATTTTTGAAGCGATGAATTTACATTACACACCTGCATTTCTTTCATTAAAAGAAGATCTTAATAAATTAGGAGACATTAAAATAGTATCTTTTAACTATTCTCAATATTCTTCTAGATATAATGCTTTTAAAGGAGGAACAATTTTACCTGCTTTTGACTATCATAAAGCAGGAGGGGCTCTTATGGATTTAAATGTTTATAATATCCATGCTTTAATCGATTTATTTGGTAAACCTGTTTACCATAAATATATGGCTAATATTGAAAAGAATATTGATACAAGCGGTATAATGATTTTTGATTTTGATCACTTTAAAGCTTTATGTATTGGCGCAAAAGATTGTAGAGCCCCTTTAATGAATACAATTCAAGGAAACTTAGGGGCTATTGTGGTTAAAAGTCCATTAAGTCAAATGACAGAATATGAAATTTGTTATAACGATGGAACAAGTGAAGTGAAATCATTTGAAAAGAAACATCGTTTAATTTATGAATTTAAAGCATTTATGAAAATGATGGAAGAAAAGGATTATAAAAAACAACAAGAAATGTTAGAACTTTCTTTATTGATTTCTAAATTAATGGAAGAAGGTAGAATGCAAGAAGGGATCGTGTTTGATAATGATAAATAATAAAATTGTTTTAGGATATATCGGTAATGGGAAAAGTACCAACCGTTATCACTTGCCTTTTGTCTTACAAAGAAAAGATAAGTTTATTGTGAAAACGATTTATAATCCTCATATTCATCATGATGTATGGGATAAAATAGAAGGTATTAACTATACAGAAAACCAAGATGATATCTTTTTAGATGATGAAATTGATATGGTTGTTGTTTGTACAGGACATCATTATCATTATGAATATACAAAAAAGGCTTTAGAACATAATAAACATTGTTTATGTGAAAAACCATTTATGGAAAATAGTCAGCAAGCTAAAGAAATCTTTGCTTTAGCTAAAGAAAAAGGACTTTATTGTTCGGCTTATCAAAATAGAAGATATGACAGTGATTTTTTAACAGTACAAAAAGTGATTGAATCAGGAAAATTAGGGGATTTATTAGAACTTGAAATGCATTTTGATTACTATCGCCCTGAAATTCCAGAAAGTGTGGATCATTTTGATCCAGCAATGTCTTATCTTTATGGACATGGATGTCATACTTTAGATCAAGTCATTTCATATTTTGGTAAACCAGATGATGTTCACTATGATGTAAGACAATTATTAGGTAGTGGTCGTATGAATGATTATTTCGATTTAGATCTTTATTATGGAACATTAAAAGTATCAGTTAAATCAAGTTACTTTAGAGTAAAATCAAGACCTTCCTTTATTGTTTATGGTAAAAAAGGAATGTTTGAAAAATATAGTAAAGATCGTCAAGAAGAACATCTAAAACTTTTCCATATGCCAACGAACAGTGATTTTGGAAAAGATCTTCCTGAACATTATGGAACCCTTACTTATTATGATGATCATGGTATTTATCATGAAGAAAAAGTACCAACAATTGACGGAGACTATGCAAGAGTTTATGATGGTATCTATGATAGTATTGTTTATGGTAAGGAACAAGTGATTCAACCATGGCAAACAATTCTACAAATGGAAATGTTAGAAACAGGAGTAAAGGATTTAAAATAGTATGAAAAAATATTTTTTCTTTGATATTGATGGTACACTTACAGATTTAAAAACACATCAAATTGTACCAAGTGCCAAGATTGCATTAGAAAAGCTAAAACAAGCAGGACATTTTGTTTGTTTAAATACGGGAAGAGCGCATTATAAAGCGGAAAAAGCTAGATTAGAGTTTAATTTTGAACATATGGTTTGTAATGGGGGTAATGGGATTGTTCTTGATGGAAAACTGGTTGAAAATATTCCTTTAGATAAACAAGGAGCTTTAAAAATCATAGAAGAAGCTAAAGAAAAAGGAATTGGGTATTTAGTTGCTATTAATGATAGTCAAGAAGTTTATGGGGAAAATGATTTATTTATTCAACAAGTAGGTTATCGTAAAGAACCGACAACGTATATTCTTGATAAGGAATTTGATTATAAACAAGTTGATAACTTTTATAAAATCTATCTTGCTTTAGATGAAAAAGAAGAAGCTGCTTTTAAAAACAAAGATCAACTTGGTTCCTTAAGATTTGAAAAAGAATATCTAATGTTCCAACCCGATAATAAAAAAGGCGGTATCTTAAAGATGATGGAAATTCTCCATGCTCCTTTACAAGATGTTGTCGTCTTTGGTGATGATTATAATGATTTAGATATGTTTGATAAAGACTTATGGACATGTGTTGCTATGGGGAATGCTTGTGATGCTTTAAAGGAAAAAGCAGCCTACATCACTGATAATAATGTTGATGATGGTATTTATCATATCTGTGAAAAAATGGGATGGTTTTAATTAAAAGACAAGTCGCTATGTGAAGTGACTTGTCTTTTATAATGCATTTAAATTGAATGATGAAACATGTATTACAATTGGGAAGAAGTATGCTGATGAATTTATGTTTCAGTATAAGGAGTATTTGATAACATGAGTTTATTTGATTTAGTTATAAATATTATTGAAAGTTCTATCATGTGTTATTTTATTTATAAGTATTTTGATTTTAAGCAGATAGAAAAATTATGGTTGTTTATTTTAATTGATTTTACCTCAATAACATTGTGTAATTCTTTTATTAATGAGAGTAGTGCACTTTTAATTATTGTAACAAGTGTTTTGATTGTTTGTTTAAAAATGTTTGGTGAAAAATTAGGAATTGAAAGTATTATTGTATGTTTTTTATCATTAATTATAGATTTAGTTTGCAATTTTGTTTCTTTGATTATTGGTCGAATGATGATTTGATTATTGGTCGAATGATGAATTATTTTATAGGCACTCAATTTATTCAAATGCCTGCTATGACTGTCTTATCTAAGATATTATATTTAATAGCTGTACTTGTTTTTTTAAAGAAGAAGACATCTTATAAAAGCCAATTAAATTCTAAAAGATGGCTAACATTAATAATAGTTATTTCAATCTTACTTATTGTTGTATATATTTTGGGTACAAGTTATGTTTTTGATAATGTTGATGCGCTTGTAAACTTATTTTGTACAGCTTTGATTTTTATAGCTATAATATTAATTCTTAATATCTATGGAAAAATATTGGAAGAAAACGAAGAATCAACGCGTATTCGTTTAAAAAATGAAGAAATAAGATATAAAAAAGAAAATGAAAAAGTACTTTCTAAAATGTCTGAAGATATTTATCAATTAGAACATAATTTAAGATATATTTTGATGCAAGTTAAAATAAATGAAGAGAATAAAAAGTATGATGAAAATATTGAATTGATAGATCAGTATATTCGTAACTTTGGAAAGTTTAAAGCAATCATTAATACAGATAATCCTTATTTTGATTATTTCATGAATCAAAAAATCAATGATTTAAGTAACAATGGTATAGATGTTCATACATCAATTAATATATCTCATTCAGATTATTATTTAGATAGAGAATATGTAGAATACCTCATAAAAGTTATTAATTTATTTAAATTGGAAGCTACCCAAATAACAATCAATATCTATGAAAAGCAAGAATTTAATATTATCGAAGTTCTGACTTCGAAAAATATGAAACTAACATTTGATAATTCTCTTAAACAATTGGCACAACATTTAGATGCTCAATATAAAGTGACACAGGATAATGAGTTATGTGTTTTTAAAAGTATTCAATCAATGAAGTAGGTTCAAATGACCTACTTTTTTATTTTCGTGCCATAAAACTGACTTCCATGCCAGAAAGATACCGATTTAAAAGAAAATAAATAAAATAATAAGTGTAGAGAGGAAATATAAAGAATATTTCAAAAAATACTTGAGTATAAAGTAACTCAATAGTCTATGGTAAAGGTGTCAAAGGAGGAAATGACCTATGGAAAAGAGTAAAAAGACATTAAAAATGATTGGAATTTGTATTATTGGAATTGTGATTGTGGTGGCAGTAAATATATTGAAAAAACCAGAAGATCCATTTAAAAATGATGATCGTGTTAAACTTGGATATCAACATATTGAAGAAAGCGATATATTGAATAGTAAAGATTATGATTCATATTATGTTTATTTCTATGAAACAGGAAATGAAAAATGCAAAGATACAAATGAAGTGGTTAAATCTTATGTTAGAGGAAAATCAAGTATTTATGTATTCAATATGGAAGAAGCAAATGATATTAAAACAGGAAAAGATTTTGATTATAAAAATGTGACAAACTATAAAGATATTACAATAAAACAAGTACCAATGTTGATTCATGTAGAAAACAAAAAGATTGATCATGTTTATTACAAAGCAAGTGATATTAAAAAAGCACTTGATTAATAAAAATTGTTATGGAAAAACGCTCGCATATTATTCAATGCATTCGCAATTTTAAGGATATTGAAAATCAAGTGAATTTAGACATTAATAGAATTGCACGTAATAACTTTCAATTAATAAGACCTAAAGTAACCTGTGTTATTATTAATGATAATAATAATCAATTAATAAACAGTATAAAAAAAGAAATGAAAATATTTGATGAGATTATTGTAGCTAATATTCAAAAAGAATCGTTTACAAATAAAATAAATTGTTTCTTAAGTAAGAATAAGATTTAATGTTATCAATATGATAATAAACAAGAAATTCAAAATGATATTTTACAGTATGTTCATTGTTCTTGGTGTATTTTCTTAGAAGTGAATGAAAATTTTGATAAGAAAAATAAAGATATTTTATATAATATTTTCTCCCTATTTAATGAAGCGATTGAAAAGGAAAATATAATGTTTACATTTTATAATTTGAAGAATAATGAATACTATCATGCACATGCGATTTATAGTCAACATAATCATGAATCAAACATTAACGTAGAATTGAATATTTAATTAATAGAATGATCCACTCATTAAATAGACATGGGTGGATCATTGTTTTATACTTAATATAAGAGGATGTAAGAGAGGTAGATAAATGCAATGTTTAGTTGTTGATGATGATAGAAAGTTTAGTTATAAATTAAGTGGTTATATTGATAGTTTTTTAAAAGGAATTTTTAAAAATTATCAAGTGTTAGAAATAAATGAAAAGTTTGATGATTTTTCTCAATATCAGAATATTGATTTGTTATTTATTGATATCGATTTAAAGGACTTAAATGGTATCAACATTATAAAAAGATTACAAATGAACAATGTTGATTATCCGATTATTTATGTATCATCAAGACAAGAACTTGTTTTTTCTTCTCTTTCAACACAACCGTTTTATTTTGTAAGAAAACAAAATTTAGAAAATGATTTAAAAGAATTATTTAAGCTATTAAATATTTATTATAAAAAGACAATGAAGATGATCACATTTGATTATTATGGACGAAAGACAAGTATCTTTTTAAAAGACATCCATTATATTACTTCTTTTGGACATGATATCAGTATTGTATGTGATCAAGAAACGTATACTTATCGCTCTAGTTTAAAAGATGCTTTAAAACTGATAGATAGTCCAATTATTGTACAAGTTCACAGAAGCTATGCAGTATCTATGATGTACATTAAAGAAGTAGATAAAAATAATATTATATTAAAAGATGAAACATGTATTACACTTGGAAAAAAATATGTAGATGAATTCATGTTTCAATATAGGGAGTATTTGATATCATGAGTTTATTTGATTTAGTTATAAATATTATTGAAAGTTCTATTATGTGTTATTTTATCTATAAATATTTTGATTTTAAACAGGTGGAAAAACTATGGCTTTTTATTCTTGCTGTTTTTGCAACAATAACGGCAGGAAATTATTTTATTAGTGAAAGTTGGTTGGCAATTGTTTTATTGGCTGGAGTACTTATTTTGTTTTTGAAAGTTTTCAATAAAAAAATGAGTATAGAGAATATTATTGTTTGTTTATCAGTTTTGATAATGGACTTGGTTTGCAATATGATTACTTTAATATTAGGAAGTTCACTGGATTTTATAATATCTGATCCAGCAGCAAAGCTAAAGATTCTAATGATTGTTTCTAAAACAATGTATTTATTGTTTTCTTTGTATATTTTGAATAGAAAAATGAAATATAATTCTAATTTGGATACTAAAAGATGGACGAGTATTATAAGCGTTTTCTTGATTCTATTATTAGAACTTTATATTCTTGCTAATGATTATACGATTAACAATATAAATCCAACTGATACTTTATTCTGCATGTTCTTAACTGCTATAGTTACTTTGGTTATATTTAACATTTATGGGAAACTTTTAAAAGAAAATGAAGAATCAACACGTATTCGTTTAAAAAATGAAGAAATAAGATATAAGAAAGAAAATGAAAAAGTGCTTTCTAAAATGTCTGAAGATATTTATCAATTAGAACATAATTTAAGATATATCTTAATGCAGGTAAAACTAAATGAACAAAATAAAAAATATGATGAAAATATTGAATTGATAGATCAGTATATTCGTAACTTTGGAAAATTTAAAGCCATTATTAATACTGATAATCCTTATTTTGATTATTTTATGAATCAAAAAATTAATGATTTAAGTAGTAATGGTATAGATGTTCATACATCAATTAATATATCTCATTCAGATTATTATTTAGATAGAGAATATGTAGAATACCTCATAAAAGTTATTAATTTATTTAAATTGGAAGCTACCCAAATAACAATCAATATCTATGAAAAGCAAGAATTTAATATTATCGAAGTTCTGACTTCGAAAAATATGAAACTAACATTTGATAATTCTCTTAAACAATTGGCACAACATTTAGATGCTCAATATAAAGTGACACAGGATAATGAGTTATGTGTTTTTAAAAGTATTCAATCAATGAAGTAGGTTCAAATGACCTACTTTTTTATTTTCGTGCCATAAAACTGACTTCCATGCCAGAAAGATACCGATTTAAAAGAAAATAAATAAAATAATAAGTGTAGAGAGGAAATATAAAGAATATTTCAAAAAATACTTGAGTATAAAGTAACTCAATAGTCTATGGTAAAGGTGTCAAAGGAGGAAATGACCTATGGAAAAGAGTAAAAAGACATTAAAAATGATTGGAATTTGTATTATTGGAATTGTGATTGTGGTGGCAGTAAATATATTGAAAAAACCAGAAGATCCATTTAAAAATGATGATCGTGTTAAACTTGGATATCAACATATTGAAGAAAGCGATATATTGAATAGTAAAGATTATGATTCATATTATGTTTATTTCTATGAAACAGGAAATGAAAAATGCAAAGATACAAATGAAGTGGTTAAATCTTATGTTAGAGGAAAATCAAGTATTTATGTATTCAATATGGAAGAAGCAAATGATATTAAAACAGGAAAAGATTTTGATTATAAAAATGTGACAAACTATAAAGATATTACAATAAAACAAGTACCAATGTTGATTCATGTAGAAAACAAAAAGATTGATCATGTTTATTACAAAGCAAGTGATATTAAAAAAGCATTAGAATAGTAGGTGAAAGTTATGTTGAAGTTTGCATTAGAAATGTTGTGGACAGAAAGAAAAAAAGCATATGGCTTGATTGTTTCTATTGTCACAACACTTAGTATTTGTTTATTGTTTTTACATTTTATTATTAATCCATATCTCGCTAAAAAGGTGACATATGATGATATTCTTGATTTTAGTGAACCTTATTGCATTATGTTGATGGGATTGTTTATTTTAATGGTTTGTGTTTCATTGATTTGTTATTCATGTAACTATTATATGAAACTTCATGCTAGAGAAATAGGAATGCTTAAAATGGCAGGATTTAATCAGGGTAAAGTAGTGCTTTATCAATTGATTCAAATGATTATGCTCATGGTTGTTTCAGTAATAATCACCTGTTGTTTGTCATTAGTGACAACACCAATCTTTTTAACGATTGTTTATCGTTATTGTCACATTCATCAAAGTATTTTCTATTTTAACTTTAAATTATTTAAGATGTTAGGAATTTTAGTTGTTTGTATTTTAGTTATTTTAATCGCTATGCAAATCAACTATATCAACAATAATTCTTTATCATCACTTATTAAAGATAAATATATTACAACACAAAAAGAAGATCATCGTGTCTTTATCATTCCTGATTATATTTATATCTTAGGTTATTTCTTAGGACTTTATGCGATGTATGTAGGAGAAGAGTTAGATGCTGGGTTTGCGATTGCTTCTTGTATTGGGGCTATCAGTGCTTATGGTTTGTTTTATTATTTTATTCCTCATACTTTAAATGAAATGGTTGATTCATTGAATCTAAAAGGCGAAGATACGATTGTTTTAGGTGATTTGGCTCTATTTATGCAACAAAGCAAACTATTAATTGTCTTTATTATGTTAGCTGTAATTTTAATACCAACATTTATTTTCTCATCAATTCATATGAAGATGTTGCATATTGCCTTACACATAGGAGCTGTTTTAATTAATTTTGTTTTATGTTTAAGTGTTGTTAGTCGTTTTGATATTGATGCTTTAGAAAAGAAAGAACATTTTAAAAACTTATGTAAGATAGGACTTACAAATAAAGAAGTTAAGAAGATTTCTTATAAAGAAGGAAATGGCTTTTACTTTGTTTTATGGATCTTTGCTGGTATTTATATTTTAAGTATTGCGTGTACGTTTTTAATTCGTGCATCGATTGATTTAGGACTTGTTGGTATTGTTTTACTTGAATTTATTGTTCCTTATGGAATGGCTGAGTTCATTGTTTATTTAAAGAAAAGAGGTCAAAATTATGAGTTACATGGAAATTAGAAATTTAAAGAAAGTTTATAATCCTTATGGTGTTCATCCTAAGGTGGCTTTAAATGGGTTAGACTTTAAAGTAGAAAAAGGTGATTTTATTTGTATTATGGGAGCCTCTGGTTCAGGAAAGACAACACTGGTTAATATCTTGTCAACGATTGATGAAGCAACTGGTGGACAAATTCTTCTTAATCAAAAAGATTTACTTCTTTTATCAGAAAAGGAAAAAGCAAATCTAAGAAAAGAAGAAATTGGATTTATTTTTCAAAATTATAATCTTATTGAATCATTAACAATCAAAAATAATATTTTATTTTCATTAAGACTTAATAAAGTAGATCAACAAACACAATTAGAAAAATTAAACGAACTTACAAAAATGTTAAATATCGAAGAAATCATTGATAAATATCCTTCCCAATGTTCAGGAGGACAACAACAAAGAGCAGCAATTGCGAGAGCGTTGATTAATGAGCCAAAGATCATCTTTGCTGATGAACCAACAGGGAATCTAGATAGTTTAAATGCTAGAGAATTGATGGAATATTTCGTTAAAATCAATGAAGAAAAACATACAACGATTATTATGGTTACTCATGATAGCTTTGTTGCTTCTTATTCAAAGAAAGTTTATTACATGAAAGATGGACATTTAGATTTATCGATTGATCGTAATACAAAATCACAAGATGATTATTATAAAGAAATTGTTAAAGTTACAACTCAAATGCATTTATAAATATTATAAAAAATAATTTGTGATATATTATTTTTCTAAATATAAATTTCGCTGAATTATATTTATCATATTTCATACCAAAAAAATACCAAATAAATTCATATTATTAATAAATAGTTAAGAATGGTATAAAATACAAATGAAAAAAAGCTTTGATAAATATTATTATATTTTATACCTTCAGCATCTATTCCCTGTGGAGATATTAATAATATATTTTTTCCGTCTACATTAAATAAATCTGGACATTCCCACATATATCCCATATCATCTAACTTACCTGCTGGTACAGAGTGGAATTCCCAATTATAAAGATCATTTGATTTATATAATAAAATACAACCTTTATTATCAGTAGTTCTAGCTCCTAGAACCATATAATAAACTCCATCTTCTTCCCAAACCTTAGGATCTCTAACATGTAGCGACATATCATCTGGGAAATCTGTATTTCTTAAAAGCACTTTCTTTTCTGAGAAGTTTATACCATCTTTACTAGTTACTAAAATAACATTTTGCTCTCTTCCAGTTAATATATAATCATGATTTCCTTCATGCTTTACATTACCTGTATAGAAGAAATAAATTGTATCATCCTTAACAAAAGCTGATCCTGAATATACTCCATCCTTATCTTCATTTATATCTGGATAAAGAGCAACTCCTTTATCTTCCCAGTTAGCTAAATCTTTAGAAACTGCGTGCCCCCAAAACTTTAATCCTCCCATTGGCGTTAATGGTGAGTATTGATAGTAGCAATGATATTCTCCATTAAATTCACATAATCCATTAGGATCGTTTATCCATCCTATTGGAGCCATTATATGATATTTATTTCTCCATTTGTCACTATTTACAGCATCTAAATTCTTGTTCATACATTCATTTATTTGCTTATCAAAATCAACTCTTAACATAACTATCTCCCTTGTGCTAATGTTAAAACTTCTTCTTTAGTCGGTAAAGCACCTATAGCTCCTCTTTTACAAACTGT